>JAEEGL013529272.1_pt1 | contig 27041 bp, 19 predicted proteins | sample 9134231 | NCBI WGS metagenome assembly JAEEGL01 (sample SAMN16246548, study PRJNA631951) | gut metagenome | biome: gut microbiome; feature: rumen; material: fiber-attached | host: Bos | place: Iran: Karaj | collected 2018-10 | reverse complement strand
CCAGGGCAGGATCGGAAAGGAAATTGACAAGCGGGATTACTTGGGTTGCAGCCTTTTCGGGAGTTATCCCCGCACGTGAGGCGAGTACTGAGGCGGACCGCTCGGCAAGAGTCTGCTGGCATATGACGAGGTCTGCATCCGCAGGAATCTCATCGACTGCAGCATTGGAACAGAGGATGTCTGCGAGCCCCGCTTTCATAAGCCTGGCCTTGAACCTCGTAGCTCCCAGTGCGCTGGATCCCATACCTGCATCGCAGGCGAATATTATCTTATGGATGCCCTGCGTATTGCCTGAATTGGCAGTAAGGACGGATGATCCGGGAAGGGACTGGCCGGTTGGCTGGCCGCCTTCAACTTCGCCCTGGAAATCCGGCCGGGATTTAATTATCGGGATTGAGAGCAGGAAGGATATAGCTGTGCCTATGATTACACCCATTATGCCTATAAGCATCCTTCCCCGCGGAGACATCAGGATTATGGATATGAGGCTTCCCGGAGAGGCCGGGGCGACAAGTCCGAAGTCAGTCAGCGTGAAGAAGGACAGCGCGCAGACATTTCCCAGCATGACGGGAAGCAGGAGCACAGGTCTCGCGAGTACATATGGGAAATATATTTCATGGATTCCGCCAAAAAGCTGGATTACAGCAGCTCCCGGAGCGGACTGTTTGGTCATTCCCTTTCCGAAGACCCAGCATGCCAGGATGATTCCCAGTCCGGGACCCGGATTCGGGTCGACCAGGAAGAGCATGGAGTGCCCGATGTCGGCAGCCTGCTGGATGCCCAATGGAGTCATGATTCCGTGATTGACGGCGTTGTTGAGGAAGAGGACCTTTGCAGGATCCACCAGCAGGGCCAGGAGTGGATTCAGCCCATGACGGAGCATCCAGTTGACTCCTGAACTGAGAGCATTGGTTATGCCGGAGACGACGTTCCCAATGAGGAGGTAGCCGGTGATGGCCAGGATCATGGCGATGATCCCGAGGGAGAAGTTATCTACCAGCATTTCGAAACCGGCGCCTACCTTTCCCTTGACCAGGGAATCGAACTTCTTAATGCACCATCCCGCCAGGGGACCCATTATCATTGCTCCGAGGAACATCGGGGTGTCGGTACCGATTATGACTCCCATGGCAGCTACGGTGGCTGCGACTCCTCCTCGGTAGCCTCCTACATTTTTTCCGGCCGTAAAGGCTATCAGTGTGGGCAGCAGGTACTTCAGCATCGGGGCGACCATCTTCGCGATGTGTTCGTTCGGCCACCAGCCATTCTGGATGAAGATGGCAGTGATCAGTCCCCAGGCAATGAATGCTCCTATATTCGGCATCACCATGGCGCTCAGCGCCCTGCCGAATCTCTGGATATTCTCTTTTGCTGACATATGCTTATATAGAAGTCCGTTTCTTAACTTGTGGTTCTTATTACAAAAATAAAAAAATGTTAACTTTGAAAAAAACCTTGTGATATGAAATTATTGTTTTCAAGATTGTCAGTTGTCGCAGCCGTTTCTGCGCTTGCCATTTCGTGCATGGTCACCAGCATTCCGCAGAAGCTTGACAGGTTCGTAGATAAAGCAGAGCTCAAGAGTGCTTCATATACTTCGGCAGATTGGGAAAGATCTGTAGCTGAATATGATAAACTTGCAGATAAATATACTTCGTCCGAGCAGGATTATTCTCAGGAGGAGCAGCAGATGGCCGCCCGTGCGATGGGCCGGTACCATTCGCTGCTGCTGAAAAACGGGATCCAGCAGTCGGAGGATTATCTGGAGAAACTTAAAGACGAACTTCCGGCATATTTGGACGGACTGGCAGAAGGACTCGGGAAGAGGGCCGAGGACATTGAGAAAGCCCTGGAAAAGATCCTTTCAGACAAGAAACTGGAGAAGTCTCTGGAGAATCTTGGCGAGAAAATAGAAAAGATTGCCACGGACGAGAAACTCGGAAAGGCCGTGGAAGAATTCGGAAAGAAACTCGAGCAGATTTTTGAGAATCCTGAGCTGGAGAAGTCCCTTGAGGATCTCGGCAAGCGGCTTGAGGATATCTTTGGAAGCTTCACCTCAGAGGAATCCTCCGGGGAGGAATTATAGCAGTTCCGCCAGTTTTTCGACGTCCTCCGGCTTTGTCGCCCAGCTGGTTACGAATCGTACCGGAGTGTGTGTCTCGCCGCGTGCACCCCAGAGTTCGAAAGTTACGTCCTTTTTCAGGCGGTCGATAGTCTCATTCGGAAGGATGAAGAACTGCTGGTTGGTGGGGGAGTCTATGTAAACTTCGTATCCTTTCTCGACGAAGATCTGCTTCAGCCTGCGTGCAAGTCCGACTGCATGTTTACCTATCCGGTAGTAGAGTCCGTCGGTAAACAGGGTCTCGAACTGGATTCCGGCGAGACGTCCCTTCGCCAGGAGAGCTCCATGCTCCTTGATTACAGTGAAAAGGTGCGGAATCAGCCCTGGGTGAGGTATTACAACTGCTTCTCCAAAAAGCGCTCCGACTTTGGTTCCTCCGATGTAGAATACATCGCACAGCCTGGCGATGTCCTTGAGTGTCAGATCGTTCCCCTCGGCAGCCAGGCCATATCCCAGCCTCGCCCCGTCCATGAATAGAGGCAGTTTGTGCTCGTGGCAGACCGCTGAAAGTTCCTCCAGCTCCTCCAGGGAATAGATCGTCCCGAATTCAGTCGGATTCGAAATGTAAACCATCCCCGGGATAACCATATGCTCATATGTTTCATCGGAGTAGAACCCGTTGAGGAATCCACTCAGTTGCTTGCCACTGATTTTCCCATCCTTGTTGGGGAGAGGGAGCACTTTGTGCCCTCCAAGTTCCACTGCTCCGGATTCATGGACATTAATGTGCCCGGTGTCTGCGGTGACAACGCCTTCTCCGCGTCTCAGTACCCCGTCGATGACAGTGGCGTTGGTCTGGGTGCCCCCGACCAGGAAATGTACCTCGGCTTCGGGGCAGCCGCATTCAGCCCTTATGAGCTCGCGTGCATGGGTGGAGTAGCAGTCCGTCCCATAGCCCGGTGTCTGCTCGAGGTTGGTTTCAAGAAGACGGCTCATGATAAGGGGATGTGCCCCTTCCATGTAGTCGCAGTCGAAATGGATCATATGCTTGGATTCTTTCGGTCTATTGATACTGGCGGATCCTGACATCGATGCCCGGGAGTGCGGCGGGGATTCCGCTGACATCGGTTGCGCTGTAGTGGTACGGGAACAAGACTTTCGGCTGGACTGTCCTGGCTGCCTTGACCAGCTGTTCGGGTGTCATGGTGTAGGGCTGGTTGCAGGGCATGAATGCGATGTCAATGTCTTTTATGCCAGACATTTCCGGAATGTCCTCAGTGTCTCCTGCTATGTATATGCGAAGTCCGTCGAGGGTCAGGATATAGCCATTGTCCCTCCCTTTGGGATGGAAATTGGTGCGGCCTTCCGAGTAGTTGTAAGCCGGGACGGCTTCCAGTTTGATGTCGCTTCTGATCTCAAGTGCATCCCCGTTCTTCATCACTGTTCCGAAGCCGATCAGTTCCGCGCACCTGGGATTGGCTATGAGTTTGCCTTTGGCGTTCTCGTTGAGGAATTCCCTGTCGAAGTGGTCTCCGTGTTCGTGTGTAAGGATGACGTGGTCAGGCTTCGGCAGTATGGAGTAGTCTATGGTCTTCTGCCCATTTTTCCTTACGGGATCCACATATATGTTGAGTCCGTCATATTCAATCCAGATGCTGGCGTGGACAAGTGCGTAGAAACGGACATGTTTGCCGGATACGGTCTTGAAAGAGTCCATTTCATATGGGAGACTTTTTACTACCAAGTTCCCTGCTTCTTTCCATGCGAGGAATCCGCCTTTGAGGTTGTAGGTGGTGAAGCCTGCCTTGGTCAGTGCGGCTGCCGCTTCGGCACTCCTTTTTCCGCTCCGGCAATAGACGGCGACGACCTTGGATTTGTCCAGGGCCTTTTCCGCATTGCTGAGGAAAGCGCCGTCCTTCCAGTCAATATTGACTGAACCAGTAAGATGCCCTTCTTCAAATTCCTCAGGGGTCCTGACATCGACCAGCTGGACGTTTCCGTCAGCGGCGAGTTGTTCGAATTCCTTGACTGGTACGGTCTTGAATCCGGCGCATCCGCTGATTCCGAGGAGCGCCATGACGGAAGTCAGTATTCTCATAGTTATCATATTGGTTGGATTGTATCAAGTTATTATACAAATATACAGATTTTTACATGATGTGATTTGCATATTTTTGTGAAAACTCTACCTTTGTTTCCAAACTGATGACAAAAGTGTCAAAGATCCGGAAAGTCAAAATCGTAGTTGCAAGTGATTCTTTCAAAGGATGCCTGACTTCTTCGCAGGTCAATGCCGCCGTGAGGGAAGGTGTCCTCTCCGCTGTTTCCGACGCCGAGGTCATATGCCTGGACATCTCGGACGGCGGCGAGGGTTTCCTGGATTCGGTCCCCGGACTCGAGAGAAGGACGGTCACCGTACATGACCCGTTAATGCGGGAGATAACAGCTTCATATGGAATCTCTTCACATGCAGGCGGGACGGCCTGGGCCGAGTCTGCGCAAGCAGTAGGACTGGGACTGTTGAAAGAGTCGGAGAGGGATCCCATGAATGCGACCAGTTACGGTCTCGGAGAGTTGATCCTCGCTGCAGCGCGCGAAGGCTGCAGGTCATTTGTCATAGGCCTGGGAGGAACATGTACCAGCGATGCAGGTACCGGAATGCTCCAGGCTTTGGGTTGGCGTTTCTTCCGGGAAGACGGCTCTCAGATCCGGCGATGCTGCGGAAGGACTCTGAGGGGAATCAGCACCTGGAGCGCTGAGGATGTACCTTCATATGTCCTGGAATCCCGTTTTGTCATAGCGAGTGACGTTACATCGCCATTATATGGGCCGGAAGGCGCTGCGTTGATGTTTTCCCCGCAGAAGGGAGCGAGCCGGTGCGAGGCGCATATGCTTGATGAGGGGATGAGGCGGTTCGCGTCAAAGGTGCAGGACAGGGATGGGATAAGCATGCAGTTCCCCGGAGCCGGGGCTGCGGGCGGCCTGGGTGCTGCATTCGTGGCATTCCTGGGAGGAAAGATCAGAAGCGGGATCGATATAGTGCTGGATATCCATGATTTCGAGAAGGTCATCGAAGGAGCGGACCTGATTGTTACCGGCGAGGGCCGTATCGACGTGCAGACCTTCAAGGGGAAGGTGCCTTCCGGGGTCCTGTCAAGGGCGCATGACACTCCTGTAGTGGCTGTCTGCGGTTGCGTCACGGAAGAAGCCCTCACGCAGAATCCGTTTAAAAGGATCCTGCCAGTTTCTCCTGCAGGGGAACCGATTGAAAAAAGCATGGATCCGGAACTTACCTCGAAGCGGATTACTGCATGCGTAAGAGGCTTAATCGGCCGGTAACAGGATATGAAGAAAGTTTTTTCCACTGTTTTTATTCTGATAGTGTCATCTCTGTTGATGGCTCTGCATACGATTGATCTAAGTGCACAGTCGGTTACGGCTGTTACTCCATGCCTGACTGAAGATTCTGTGACGGATGTCATCCTGGACATCACTTCTGCACGCAGGATGGAAAATGCAGGACTGCGTGTTTTTTTGCCTGAGACGCTCTCACCCATCGGCATGGACAATGTTTACGTGAATGTTATCGGCAGGGGAGAAGTTAGTCTCAGGGACCTCCCGGCCCAGCGTGTCGGGAAGGTGGCATATAGTTACCCGAGGATGAAGGTAGGGGAGGCGTTTTTTGAAGATATTCCCGGGCAGGGACGTTGCATCCTGCTTAAAGGTCTGGACCTGAGGCCATCCAACGGTCCGGATGTCAGGCTCCGCCTGGCTGGAGTGAGGGTTCCGCGGCAGGAATCCTTGGATTTCGGAATAGCTTTTTCCGGGAGAGACGGTGTTCCGGACGAAAAGATACAGGTCAGGATACCTGTAGTGAGGACTGTATCGGACCTTCACCGCATCCCTGAAACTGCATATGAAAGGGAACATGATTATACCTGTACTACCCTTGGATGGACTCCCGTTCCAGGGACTCGTTCAGTAAGCGTAGAAGTTTCATATGACCGCGGAAATAACTGGTCATCATGCGATTATGATGCTGATGCCGATACCGGGAAAGCAACGGTCCGCAGGCTCGAACCCGGCCGGGACATCCTTTTCCGCCTTAAGGTAAGGGGCGGCAGGCACGCTGGATGTTCCAACTACGCCGCTTTCCGTTCGGGGGAGTATGATGCCCGCGTCGATGGAGGGGCTGCGGGTGACGGCGTTGCGGACGATACGAATTGCCTGAACGCTTTGATAGACAGGGTCTGCAGCGACGGGGGCGGAAGCATCCGGTTCAGCCGGGGGACTTTCTGTTTCAGGACTTTGCATATGAGGGACAATGTGTGGCTTCTCCTGGATCCTGATGCTGTCCTTTCGGTCCTGCCGGGGACTGATGAGCCTGAAGAGACGTTTTTCTCAGGTGCCGATTACCGTCACGGGCTTTCCCCGACTGATGACGGCCCTTACAGGGAACCGGAGAACTATCTCACCAAGCAGGACGACGGTCACACCTATTTCCACAATTCCGCCTTTTTCGGGGAACGGGTCTCGAATGTGAAGATCCTCGGCAGCGGGAGGATTACCGGCGCCGGGAACCTGACTACCAGCGACCGTGTGATGAGCAATCCTGTCGGCCAGCATGGCGATAAGCTCTTCTGTTTCAAGCTCTGCCGTGACATCGAGATCGGCGGTCTGGACAGTGGGATGGATATGTGGTACGATCCCGGGACGGATGAGCCATATTATTTCATGGGAACGCAGCGCTACGGGTGCTCCGATATGCTGGATATCGACCGTGGCGGTCATTTCGTATTGCTTGCAACCGGGACGGACGGCATATATGTGCATGATACCTACCTGTCACGGCATGATGAGCGCAATGCGAGGGATATATATGATTTCATGGGATGTAATGATGTCACTGTGAAGAATGTATATGCCCGTGTCTGCTCGGATGACATAGTGAAACTGGGGTCCGACTGTTCTCTCGGTTTTACCAGGACTGCTTCACGTTACATGGTGCGGAACATAGTGGGGGACACTAACTGCAATCTCTTCCAGATTGGTTCGGAGACTGCAGACGACATATCCGATGTCTATGTGGACAATATCTATGTCCTGGGGGCCAACAAGGCCGGTTTTTCTATTTCAGCCAACGATGGCGGATGCATCAGCAACATATGGTTGAATTCCGGACGGACGGGAAGCGTCCACTCACGTTCGGTCATCATGCGCTCCAGGACCCCGTTCTTCATTTCCATATCCAACCGCGGCCGTACTCTCGGGGCGCGGGCGAAGATGTATTCATTCAGGGAGAGCGGAGTCAACCGCCGTGAACTTCTGATTACCAATTCGCCGATTGGCCGGATCAGCGGAGTCCACATCAAAGGAGTCGATGCTCTCGAAACATATGCCGGCAGTTCATTCAGGGGAGAGCGCTGGAAGCAGTGTGACGGGACCCAGGGAGAGGCTCCGGCCATAATTGCGGGCTATAAGCTCCCGGACCCCTGGGATGTTGACGGTGGATTGGGTTTCATGCTTCCTGACGGACGGCATACCGGATATGTCGAAGATGTCTCTTTCGAGGATGTCAGCATGGTTTTCAAAGGTGGCCATGACAGGGATTTCGGAAAGGCCGATCCTCCGGAACTCGGAGTCGGACGCTATAATGTCAAGGACCTCGGAGACCTTCCGGCTTCCGGGTTCTGGTTCAGGCATGTCAAAGGTGTAAAGATATCGGGATGCTCCCTGCGTGAAGAGAATCCTGACGGAAGGAGGCCTGTCGTCCTGGATGACGTCCAGGGGACAGTTGATGTCCCCGGCCTGTTACCTGGTGGGCAGCCAGGTGCAGATGTGGGTCCCGTTCCAGTTGTCGACTGAGGCGTAATCACACATCATTATTGAACCTTCAGGGCCTTCTACAGGCACCCTGAACTGGAGCCTGGTGGAGGGAAGCAGAGGGGAGACTTTCTCCAATGCGACTATCCCGTCTTCTGCGGCTACCTTAACCGTACCTTTATATCCGGAGTCGGTGTTCTCGTCCCTGGAAAGGACTATAGGTCCATATGTTACGGCCTGGAATGAATCTCCGGCAGGGTTGCTTCCGTGAGGGGCGTCATGCAGGCGGCCTTTCATGTCGAAGCTGAGCACGACCTTGTCACCCTCTTTCCACGCCCTTCCGATGCAGAGATATTCTCCGGCCTTGACAGCGGATACTTGAGTCCCGTTAACAGTGACCCTGGTGTCTTCACTCCAGGCAGGAATCCTGAACCTTACTGTGAATTTTTCCTTCTTTGACGGGTTTACGGACACAGTGACTTCTCCGTTCCATGGGAACCCACCAGTAATTTCCATCGAGACCTTGTTCCCGGCTGCGCTCGATGCCGTGATGGAAGCGTCATTGTACAAATTGATTACGGGGCCTTCCTTGGCTTGCATGGCGGCTATGAATGGGATATAGGCCAGGCCCGTCGGGCCGTTGAGGTTGCAGCATGTGACCGGAAGTCCGTCGAATTTCCATCCCCATCCCTCATTGGTAGTTTTACTGCCGTTAAGCAGGTTGCAGTAGCTGAATCCGTCTCCGGTGTGTTTCATCGCGCCGATCAGGCCGTTATAGATGTAGCGTTCTATCGCATCCATTGCCAGAGGGTCCCCGGTAAGACGCAGGATCTGGGAACAGAATTTCATCCATGTGACTCCGATGCATGTTTCCATCATCCTGGTCTGGTTGGGGTTGGTCTGCTCGAAGCGGGTGTCGCTCCATGCTTCTCCCCTCCAATGCGGGAAATAGGGCTGGTCAGCACCTGCGTTCCCGATTATTGTGATTTCCCTGTCCCAGACGTTGTGGAACATATTAGTGAGGCTCTTCAGCCATTTTGCCTCTCCTGTAGCCCTGTAATACTCGGCCAGGCCTTCGAAAACTGCAAGCATTTCATATGCTTTGGGATAGACGTTCCCCATTGCCCTCGGATAGACGTTGTCAATTGCTTCCTGGAAGAGATTGCTGCCATGGCAGCCGCCTGATTCAACGAGGTAATCCGCGAATTCCAGGAACCGTTTTTCCCCAGTCAGGAAATAGACTGTCATGAATGGCTCAAGGAGGGAATTGGATTCGATTTTGTTGCGGCTCCAGCCCATGGTGTTGATGTCCACCTTCGGCGCCGGCCCCACCTGGTCGATTATGCCCTGTGCCTGTGTCTTCATGGCTTCCATCACCCTGGGATCAGCTTCTATCTCAGTGTAATAATATGTGAGGCCTCTCAGGGTGTAAGCCCTTTCCCACATATCTCCCGTATTGTTCTTGTCTGGCTGCATTTCCGGAGGGAGGCAGCTGAACAGGCCGTTTGGACGGGCTGTGGTCAGGAAGTCATCCATTGTCCTGCGGAGAATGGCCTTCAGTTCGGGATCATGGTTGTAGCGGTAGAGCATGGACCCGCTGCGGACAGCTTTGCCCCACATCTCTCCGAGTGCGAACTGCGGACGCCCGGTCCGGAAGAACTGCACCAGTTTCTCATATGGCAAGGTCTCTTTCTGCCAGACTTCATTGCACAGGGCTATGTCCTTGTCAAAGCCTCCGTTCAGTTTAACCTGTCCTGGGGGAAGGGGATTGAAGACATCAGCGGTTTTCCGGACGTTCTGTGCGGTCAGGAAGGAAGGGAAGAAAAGCAGCGCGGCTGCGGAGAAGAGGCATATGTTTTTAAGGTTCATATGAATATCGTTTTTGACCTCGAAATTTATCGAAAATATAGCAGGTTTTCAAAATTTTATTCGATATTTGTAACCCGGATTCATCTAATCTGGATTTTTCATGTCCTCATTATCTGATGTTACAAGCTTGCGCAGAGCAGGCCTGTATAACGGAACAAGTGTATATGAACTGGACACCCCCCGGTTCACCAATCGGTTCTTCATCTTGAGCGGACCTGGAAGCCGCCGTCTGCTCTCTTATCCCGAAGTCATCGGATTCCCTTGCTACTCAGCTCTTCTCGATGAGACTGTCGCCGCCTTCCGTCACCTCTTTCCATATGGTCCGGGCGGCGATATCGATATCCTGACAATCCTTCGCGGGGGTCTCAACTATCCAATCGAAGAGGCGTGCTTCCAGGTCGGGATCCCGGTGTCGGAAATGCATTTCGTCTCATGCGAGAGGATAATCGAAGACCATTGCATCAAGGGGTTGGCAATGAAATACGAGAAAGTTGCTCCCAGGCCCGGGTGTGTCCTGGCCATAGGAGACATCCTTGCCACAGGGGATACCCTTGGCTTGGTAATCAAGCATTTCGCCGAGGAATTCCGCAATGGCGGAGGGTCGCTTCGCCGCATCATATTCTTTACCGTAGGCGGTACCAGGGCGTTTACTCTGATGGAAGAACTTGCGGAGGAATTCCGCTCATATTTCCCGGGCTTCGAAGGTTTCGACTGTTTCTTCTATGAAGGGGCTTTTACAGTCTATTCCGACAAAGGGGCAAGTGGGATCAATGTTCCCAGAATCGACTTCGGTATGAAGGGGGGAGCCATCTCACCGGAGTTCCGCCGTTTCATAGTGGATGACGGGGACGCCCTCATGGAGAAATGCATCATTTATGACGGAGGTGCCCGCCGCTATGAAATCCCTCTTCATTTCGAGGAGGTCATGGAGTACTGGGAAGGGATTTTGGAAAGGGCCGATGTCATAGATTCAGATGCGATGCTTCATGAGAAACTTGGATACGATGGGAAACCTTCGTTTGAACAATGGAAGGAAATACTTCATTATAATGAGCTTACAGATGACGGCCTGGAGCAGCTCTGGCGTGATGAGCTGTCTTTGAAGGCGCCTGATCTGAAAGCGTTGGCAATTCGAAGGATAGAAAAACTCAACCAAATCAAAAAACATTATGTCAAAGACTGATGCAGATTACATCGACAGGCCGGTAGACCGCGCTGGTCGCAAATCCACCCTGAGCATGTTCATGATCATGCTCGGATTCACTTTCTTCTCCGCAAGTATGTGGGTCGGTCAGAACCTCGCTGCTGGACTGGATTGGTGGGGCTTCATATGGGCTCTCGTCCTCGGAGGACTCATCCTTGCCGCATATACCGGAACTCTCGGGTACATCGGTGCGGAGAGCGGACTGTCACTTGATATGCTGGCAAGGCGCAGTTTCGGAGAGAAGGGAAGTTATCTTCCCAGCGCCATGATCAGCTTTACGCAGATCGGCTGGTTCGGTGTCGGACTTGCGATGTTTGCAATCCCGGTTGCCAAGGAACTCATGGGGCTCGAGGTTACTCCTGACCATATGCCCTGGCAGGGTTATATGCTTGTCGCCATAGCCGGCATCCTGATGACTGCCAGTGCTTATTACGGGATAAAGAGCCTGACGATAGTGAGTTACATAGCCGTTCCTGCTGTAGCTATCCTCGGTACGGTTGCCATGATCATGGCGATCAACCGCGGTGATGCCGGTCTTGTGGAGCAATTCTCAAAGGGCGCAAAGGACCTGGGAGTAATAGCCGGTGCCGGACTGGTAGTTGGCAGCTTTGTCTCGGGAGGTACCGCAACACCGAACTTCACCCGTTTTGCCAAGAATGCGAAGGTAGGCCTTATTACAACTGTGATCGCTTTCTTCGTCGGTAACAGCCTGATGTTCCTCTTCGGTGCCGTTTCGAGCATATATGCAGGCGGAAATGACATTTTCGAGGTGATGCTCAACCTTAACCTCTTCTATGTCGCAGTGCTTGTCCTCGGCCTCAACATATGGACGACCAATGACAATGCCCTCTATACCGCAGGACTCGGTCTTTCCAATATCTTCGGAGTTGACAAGAAGGTCATGGTCCTTGTGTCAGGCCTTATAGGAACGGTTGCCGCTGTCTGGCTTTATTGGAACTTCTGTGACTGGCTGAATGTGCTTAACTGCACCTTGCCCCCTGTAGGCATTATCCTTATACTCAGTTATTTCATGCACAGGAAAGCTTACCTTGACGGTGTCGCCCCATCCAAGGGAGTCAATCCCTGGGCAATAGCGGGAGTCGTCCTGGGTGCTGTCGTAGCCAACCTGGTCCATTGGGGCTTCCCGGCAATCAACGGCATGGCGGTGGCTGCTGTCTGCTATCTCGCAGGGCAGTATATCTGCAGGGGATCGGGCTTATCTTCCTAGCTTTTTCCCAAGGTGTTTATGTGAAGGATGTTCTTTGAGGTAAGAGGCAAGTTCTTCACGACGTTTACGGTAATAGTCACTCCGCGCTGGATTCTCAGGGAACCAGCCGCGGAGGACCCTCATTTCTTGTGCAAGGAGTTCATGGATTCCCCAGAAGCAAGAGAATGCGGCAGCGCCTGACACTGAGGCTGCCAGTGCGTTTGACATGAACAGGGACGAGATTGCGAACGCCAGCCCGACGACAAGCAGTATCCACCAGCTGCGTTTTCCCCAATAGTATTCCATCTTGATTACGACCGGGTGACATATCCCTATTATCAGGAATACTGCCGCGCCGAGTGCGATACCTCCGAAATTCATCACTATACTTAATTTTTCAATCTGACGGTCATTCTTTGCCGCAAATATCATTCCCGATTATTTGGATGTGTGTAGCAGAATTGCTATTTTTCGGATTATAAAATGATAAATGAGCATATGAAAAGGATCCTGTTATTAGTCGCAGCCTTACTTTCGGTGTCATTTGCGGCATTTGCCGGCAACTACGTCGATGATCAGGCAATCTATTCCACTGAAAAGACCCGCCTGTTCATGGTCAATGATATAGGCTTCGGTATTGTTTATGCCATCAATGGCCCGGAACAGATGAAGAAGTCACATGGGCTCGAGTTTACCATGGATTTCTTTTCCTTTGAATATGATCTCGGGCAGAACCTGCATTTCCAGACCTCCCTCGGTCTTGGCGAAAAGGCTTTCCGGATCAAGGGTGACGAGCAGTTCATGGTAAATGACGGAGTGCTTGGATTCGTGCCATATCCCGAAATGGCCAAGCCGAAATTTTCCGCCTACACCGCCTTCAGCTTCAATGTCGGTGCCGGGCTCCGGTATGACGTCGGAGACGGTATAGGACTTGTGTTCACTCCCATCCTCGGTGTGCCTTTCGCCAGCCGCATCAAGACAAAGTACAAGATCGATGGGGAAAAGCAGAAAGACAAGACCAGGGAAACAGGTTTGCTCTGCCCGGTGACGTGCGACCTGAGGCTTATGCTTACGTTCACTAACGGACGAAGCGGCTTCTACGTCAAATACAGCCCGACTCCGCTGATCAAGGAGGAGAAGGGACCTCAGTTTACCAATTTCAGTTTCGGGATCATCCTATGACGGGTGTCCTGACAGTGTGTGATGACTATGAAAGCGGCCGGAATGCTTACAGTAATGTTGGGCTTCCTGGCCGCTGATCTGTATGTCTTCTGGAGGATATGGCAGATCCTGCCGCTGTCCAATTTCTGGAAGACGTTTTTCGCTGTCCTGTACCTGCTTGGTACAGTAATCGTATTCGCAGGTTTCGGCGGGGGACTTGAGAAGCTTCCCGTCGTCGGGGCAGCGGTTGCATATGAATATGGCAACTCCGTCCTCATCTTCTTCCTTTACGCCCTGATTGCATTCCTGTTGCTTGACGCTGGGAGGATCCTCCATCTGGTGGACGGATCGCTTCTGAAGGATTCTGCCGCCGGTTCTGCCATCGTCTTCGGAACCGTCTCGCTGCTGCTGGCTTATGGGGGCTTCCATTATCATCACAAGTACAGGGAGGAGATGACGATAGAGTCATCCGGGATTTCGTCTCCGGTGCGGATCGTGCTGGCCAGCGACCTTCACCTCGGGTACCACAACCGCCGTTCTGAACTGAGGCGCTGGGTGGATATGATCAATGCGGAAAGACCTGATTATGTGCTTCTTGCTGGAGATCTCATCGACATCAGCGTCCGCCCTCTGTTAAAGTGGGACTATGCTTCTGAACTGCGTCGCCTTAAAGCTCCCGTCCTGGCATGTCTTGGAAACCATGAGTATTATGCGCGTGAGCCGCTTGCCGCGGAATTCTATGACCTGGCGGGAATACGCCTGCTCAGGGACGAGGCGGTCCGTCTGGGCGAACTCACCGTAATCGGAAGGGACGATGCCACCAACAGGAACCGTGCTCCTCTTGCCGGGATTGTCCCGGAAGTTGAGGGATTCAAGCTGCTGCTTGACCACCAGCCGAATGACCTGTCAGAAGCGCAGCGCTGCGGGATTGATTTCCAGTTCAGCGGCCACACCCACCGCGGACAGGTCTGGCCTGTTTCCTGGGTTACCGGTTTCATATTCGAAGACCCGTACGGTCATATGCAGAAAGGACGCACGAGGTATTATGTAACCTCCGGCCTGGGCATATGGGGAGGCAAGTTCCGGATAGGAACCCGTTCAGAATACGTAGTGCTGACTCTGAATCAGACCTGTCCCAGGTCCTTCATGAAAGAAAGCTTCGAGGCGCTTTTGTAAACCTGCTTTGCCCGGACCGCATTGTAGGATGTCGGACCGTTCAATTCAGTGTAAAGCAGTTCCAACCCTTTCTCTCCGCCTCCGTTGCGGAGGATATAGACTGTGATCAGGTCGTGAAGAGCGACCGAGGAGGCGATGATATCGATGTCGGTTCCGCCCAGCTGGCTCAGGGCAAGCTGGTAAGCATCGTCACTATAGTCTTTAAGCAGACTTTCTACGTCGGCCAGGGTCGTGAATCCCATCCCTTTGAGAACCTTGAGGTAGGGAAGTGATGATGTCTTCTGGATTTCAGCCTGGTTTATGAGGGCGATCTTCCGTGTCAGGATCCCGAACGGATCCAGTTCCAGATAGCTTCGGAAGGTGTCGCCGTTGAGTTCGACCTCCTCGAACTTGCCGCTTTCTACCAGTGACTGGACCTTGCGGCGGTAGTCTGTAATGGTCGAGCGGATGGAACTGAACTGCTCATCAGCCAGTTCAAGCACCCCGGCCAGGCGGTTCAGATTCCTGATATACTCTTTGGGGACCTCGACTCCGGATTTGTAGCCTATGTCATGATAGATAGTGGCCCATGCGTGCTGGAGGGTGGTGCGCATCTGGATTTCGAAGGGTATCGAATTCAGCTCCGGCATCTCGGGGTCGTGGAAGAGCTTTTTGGGAATCCGGCATATGTAATGGAGGGAATCGTAGCCGAAACTGTCGAGTGCATGCAGTTTCCGTTTATCTACGGATTGCTGCCAGTCCACTTCGAAAGTCTTCTCCATCAATGAAGCCACCTTGTCTACTTCTTCAGAGTAGAAGGTAACGATCCTGGCACCCAGGATGTCGGTGACGTCACTTAGCGTACGGTATTTTGCCCCTTTAAGCTCAAGTTTGCCTGCAAGAGATGTCTCAGTTTTTACACGGGCCTCCGTCGTAGCGACAAAGAGACCGGTTTCCCCTATGACTCTCTTGCATTCCTCCAGGACCACTTCCTTCATCTTCCCGAAGACAGGCAGCAGGCTCCTGTATTCCTCGAGAATCATTGTGCAGTGAAGGTCCAGGCCGTAATCTTTGACTTCCATTATTCGATGCTGAAAAGGCTGGCCATTCCGGTAATGTTAAGTACTTCTCCAACTTGGGGAGTGAGATCCTTGAGTGAGAGTTTACCGTGTTTCGGGGTGATTTTCTTGTAAATGGTCATCAGGACGCGCAGGCCGGAACTGCTGATATAGGTGAGGTCCGAGCATTCAATGACGACATCTGTAATGTCATCTCCGAGGTTCTCCTCTGTCCATTTCATGAATTCCCTGGAGGCCAAGGTGTCCAGGCGTCCATTGACGCAGATGGAGAGACAGGTGTCTTTCTTTTCCGATTTAATTTCCATATCAAGCTATTTTTTTAGTCATTGTAAGTATGTTCTTATCATCTTTCCGTTCATATTCCAGCGTGTCCATCAGCTTGCGGACAAGAAGGATGCCAAGTCCCCCTACCGGACGTTCTTCAGGAGGAAGGTTTATGTCCGGAACTGTAGTGGCGGTGGGATCGAATGGCTTTCCGGAGTCGGTAAGCACCATTTTCAGGGTGTCCTTGTGGCGGGAGGCATCTAACTGGATCAGGCCTTCTCCGGGTTTTTCATATGCATAGTCCACTATGTTGACCAGGGCTTCTTCAAGCGCGAGGTTTACTTCGGATTGGATTTTGGAATCTGTGCACAGATCTTCTATGAAGGCCGGAACTTCGCTGAGCTGGGATATTTCGTTCCTGATTTCCAGATGTTTTGTCTTTGTGCCCCAGAAGCGGATGGCAAGCATAGTGAGGTCATCGTTCTGCTGTGCACCGGCGGTGTGTACGGACACTGCCGCGGACATCTCGCTTATGATTTTCGACGGCAGGGTGCTCCTGTGAAGTACTTCCATCATCCTGTCTTCTCCAAAGAGCTCTTTATTGGTGTTCTCCGCTTCGGTCAGTCCGTCTGTGTAGAGGAACAGGGTGTTGCCATCGGATATCGTCATGGATTCTCCGACGTAGTTGTAGCCATTGAGGAGGCTCAGGGGAAGGTTCGGCTTCAGCTGGACCTTCGTAGCCGAGTCTTCAGCGCATATGACAGGGGGATTGTGCCCTGCATTGCAGAAGGACAATTTTCCGGTGTTAAGGTCCAGGCAGCCTATGAACATAGTCACGAACATGTTCGTGTCATTCATCTCACCCATGGATTCGTTGATAGCCTTCATTACTACTTCAGGCTTGTTCTGGTGCATGGCTTCCGAACGGAACAGGCTGCGGGTAACTGCCATTACAAGCGAAGCCGGTACCCCTTTCCCGCTGACGTCACCGATGCAGAACCATAGTTTCCCGTTAGAGATGAAATAATCGTAAAGGTCACCTCCCACTTCCCTCGCTGCATCCAGTGATGCATAGATTTCTATGTCGTCCCGTTCCGGGAAAGGCGGGAAGGTCTTTGGTACCATACCCATCTGGATGCCGTGGGCGATGTTCAGCTCATTTTCCATTCGCTGGCGGATACCTTCCTCTTTGCGTAGTTTCGCTAGTCCTCTTCCTGTCTGGTACAATATGAAACCGAGAATTCCCAAACCCAGAAGTGCCAGGAGGTTGAGCAAGTTGGATATCCTGCGGAAATCGGCGAAGATCTCTTTCTCAGGACATACGATCGCCATGGACCATCCGTGTTTCCCGATAGGACCGTAGAATGCGTAGCTGACAGTGTCCCTGTAGGTGATTTTCCTTTCTCCTCTTTCCTGGGAGACCATGGGCTCCTCAATAGAATAGAATCCGGGCGGGATGTCTCCGTTACGGGTGTCGATGACCGGTTCTCCCAGCTTGTTCAGGATGACACTGTAGGCATTGTTGTATTCACCGGCTCCTTCCTCGATCAGTTGCCTGAGCCACTCCAGGGAGATGTCTGCATACAATACGGCTACGACTTTCCCTCCTTTATCTTTGATCGGGGTAGAGTAAGTGCATATGAGATTATTGTCAATATGTGAGAAATATGGATCCGTCCATTTCGGGACGTCTTTCTCGATAACGTCAGTGTACCAGGGCCTGTTGTAGTAGTTGAATCCATCCAGGTTGTGGTCATTTGTCAGGATAGACCCGTCGTCAGTCCTGTAGGAGTAGGGATGGAAGGAATGTGCCTTGTTCAGGTAATAGTCAGGTACGAATAGAAGGCCGCATTCTGCCAGCGTACTGTTGACTTCTATGAGTCCGCGTGAGATGTCGAACATCCGGTCGGGGGCGTCGAGGTTGTCTTTAATGTAGTTGGTGACATTCTCAACGGCGACTTCAACGCTGTTCATGCCGGCTTCAACCAGCAGGTTTGCATTCTTCAGCCTGATTTCCGCCAGTTTCCTGGCTTCGTCTTCAATACTGGTCTTGGAGTAATAGTATTGGATTCCTGAAACCAGTTGGAGCAGAAGCGCTGCAACGATAAGCACTCCGAGTCCACGGAGCGTGCCTTTGATTTTTTGCCAGGATATCTTTTTCATTTAAGTATGCAGTCCAATAGTTTATGAAAGTGCGGGAAGTATGTTCCGGCGTAATGTTCTATAAGCAGTACCTTCAGACCGGCATATGGCCTGAGCAGGGCCTCGGTTTCTGCAGGATCGGCATCCTCCCCGAAATATTCCTTGACGAAATAGAGCCAGAATTGTCCTGCGGTCTGTTTATTCATATGGAAGGTCTCCATTATGAAGTCTTCGGGGTCATAGATGCAGGTGAGAAGGACCATCCCCAGATCGAACCAGGGATGGCCGTATGCCATGTCCCCGAGGTCGATGAAGTACTCTTTGCCGTCTGAGGAGAGGACGGCATTGCTGAACTGGAGATCTCCATGGCATGGAGTGTCAGCATCGGGAGAGGCATCAATGAATGCGTTGATACGGATTTTCTCTTCCTCCGAGAAGAAGGGATTCTCGCTTAGCAGGTCGCGGTCAATGTCTTTGATATTGCTGAACTGTGTGGTATCCAGGTGGACCGAGTGCAGTCTGAGGCAGAGCCTCGCGAAACGTCGTGCATATTCCTCTACTTTTTCCGGGTTGTCCCCGACAGCCCTGGAAAATGAGATCTTTCCAGGAATGCGTTCAAAGCGTATACCCATTCTCTGCCCGTCGGTTACAAGGTCCCCGGGTTTCGGGACAGGCAGTCCGGCTTCATATGCCTTAAGCGACGTCTCGAACTCCTTTACCGCACTCTCGGCGGGGGTAGAGGGGTTGTAGAGTTTCAGCATTATGGACGGGTCATCACGGTGGAAAAAACTCTCCCCGTTTGCCCCTTCACCTGAGTGAACGTAATCATCCAGATTGATCCTCGTAGGCGTCATCTCAGTCGAAAATCTTGTGGACCAAATATTCGAATTCCCGGTAGGCAAAGGTGTCCGACAGTTCCTTAAGGCTGTCTGCAAGTCCTTCATAATGCCATTTGTGGGCGGCCTTTTCCTTGATGTGGAAGATTTTCCACAATTCGTCTCCCTGTGTCATGTAGTCCCTGTAGATAGCCCTGGCGTTGGAGAGCTTGTCTCCGAGCGCGACTATCTTTACATCCAAAGGAGCCGAGGCGATCCTGGTTATCGCGGCCTGCTTACGCTCGTACCAGCTGTCCTCGTCGCGCACTCCTTCTATGTATTTGTCGGATTCGGCTTCTACCAGCATGGCAACCCTTTCTCCGAATTCCTTCCGGATATCATTGATATCTACATCAGTGTCTTCCACAGTATCGTGCAGGATGGCTGCGGAAAGCATCTCCTGGTCCGAAGTCATGGTTGCAACAATGGAAGCCGCCTCCATTGGATGGACTATGTAAGGAAAACTCTTCCCTCTGCGCTCTGTGCCCGCATGCGCTTTGACCGCGAATTGGACAGCCCTGTCGAATAATGTGGTATCCAAGTGATTATTACCCATATACTCTCCAAAAAACAATAATTACAAAATTACATAAAATTCCTGCAATTTTTGATTTAATGAGTAACTTTGAGAAAACTAACAGGACTAATAGGCTTTCTTGATGATTCCGCTGTCATTCATTTCCGTTTCTGTCTTCTCAGACAACATGCTGCTGTTGTTGTCTTTACTTGTTTTCGTTTCCCTTCTTATAACCAAGATCGGATACAAGTTCGGGATGCCTTTGTTGCTGCTGTTCCTGATAGTCGGAATGCTGGCCGGGGAGGATGTCCTTGGGCTGAAGTTCGACAATTTTGAGACGGCTCAGTCCATAGGACAGTTCGCAATAACTATAATCCTCCTGACAGGCGGTCTGGAGACTGACATCAAGCGGATCCGTCCTGTCATGGTACAGGGTGTCCTCCTGTCCACTCTCGGAGTTCTCCTGACTATCGCATTCACCGCGGCCTTCATTTATTTCGCCTCAAGGCAGATGGTCGGTTCTGCGACAGCATCCGTCCTGGGATGCATATTGTTGGCTTCGGTGATGGCCTCAACTGATTCGGCTTCAGTGTTCTCCATCCTCAGGGACAGCAAGATACGGCTGAAAGAGAACCTGGGCCCCGTCCTGGAACTAGAGTCTGGAAGTAACGACCCTATGGCATATGTGATGACCATAATGATGGTCTCCATGATATCCAATCTGAGTAAAGGAGGCATGGATCCATCTTCAATTTCCACAGGGGCCATGGTCTGGCATGGCATAGGGATGCTGTTCATGCAGATTACGATAGGCTTTGCGGCAGGTTACCTGATCGGACGTGCGGCCATATGGCTGCTTCGACGAGTGGAGTTGAACGGCAGTCCTCTTTATTCGATAATGATCCTCACCATAGGCTTCTTCACCAATGGTTTCTCTTCGATGATCGGGGGGAACGGCCTTCTTGCCCTATACGTTGTCGCTGTGACGATGGGCAATGAGAAGAGGATGCCTTACAGGAAGGAAATCCTGAAATTCCTGGACGGAGTCACCTGGATCGCCCAGTTGATGATGTTCTTGATGCTGGGCCTCCTTGCGAACCCGACCGACCTGCCGTCGGCTTTCATCCCCGCCCTTTTGATCGGAGGATTCATGATGCTGGTTGCAAGACCTTTGAGTGTTTTCATATGCCTTGCACCCTTCAGGAAAATGTCCTACCGGGCAAAGCTTTTCACTTCATGGGTCGGACTGAAAGGCGCAGGCCCCATCCTGTTCTCCATCGCACCGGTCGTCGCAGGGCTTGAGGGCAGCGAAGCCATATTCAATGTGGTCTTCGTGATCACCCTCCTTTCCCTCCTCGTACAGGGAATGACCCTGACATCCTCGGCGAAACTGCTGAAACTAAATGACGTAGAGGAAGCTCCTCCCCAGACTTTCGGAATGGAACTCCCTGATGAGATGGGAAAACTGACGGATTACACCCTTGAAGCTTCTGACCTTGAAAGCGGATCCACATTAAGGGACCTGCATATGCCTCATGGCACTAGGGTAATGATGATCAAGAGGGGAGAGGAGTTCATTGTCCCTCACGGTTCCCTGAAACTATACCCGGGTGACCATCTGGTCATCCTGTTGGGAGGCAGCGTAGATTGACAGGGATTTCCTGTCCCCCTGTTCTAGAAACAGGAGGACAGATCCTTTGCTATCTGCAGTTTGTCGGATACCCCTTTATCAGCAAAAGCTTTCTGGATTACGGCCGCTTCTTTCGTGAGCTGGCTCTCCGTACTCTTGGTGTAACCGCCTGCAGGCGGAACGATTGATATCGCCCTGGGGGCGAGAGACGCCGCCAGGTCAGGCAGGTCATATGCTTTCAGGGCTCCGGGGACAATGTTCAGAGCGGCATGAGTGTCGTAGGTCTCTTGGGAAACCATTGAGTAATAAGAACATATGTCTCCTGTGAGTACGACCTTGTCAATGTCGTTGCAGAATGCAGCGGCGTGCAGGATGACCGCTGCCATCTCTCCGTTTGCGACTCCGGTTATCTTAGATGCTTTCTCGGTGGCTTTCAGCATTTTGACAAGGGAAACCAGGTCGGCAGCCTTTACTGCAACCATGCTTCGTCCGATCAGGTTCGAGAGGTAGAGCATGTTGTGGGAGACTCCGTCTATCCAGGCATCGCCTTTCAGCGCACCAGGTCCCATTTCCCCATATCCTACCAGGTCAGGTGCGAGGACTGTCACTCCCTTCGCGACCATGGGCTCTATCTCGGTGCTGATTGCGTCCGGATCGCTCTTCCCCGCAGCGTTGATGTAAACGGCATATTCACCCGTAGGCTGTTTCGGACGGAAAATGATATATGGGAAACTGTAGTCACCTTCTCCTTTTGTCAAGTATTTTTCTACTGTGTAGGCCTCTTCCCTTACAGCTCCTATCTGGACAGGTTCGGCTGCCTTGCATTCGCGGTATCCGGATAGAGTCCTCGCTTTCTGGGGAACGGTTCTGAAGTAGGCATCACCCCTGTTTCTCTCCCTGGCGATGTTCTTCATGTTCTCATCTGCTACCTTCAGGTTGAGGGAGAAAAGGGTTTCGCCTCCGATGGAAGTATAGACATTCCCTGTCTGGGTGGCAAACATCTCCTCATGGGTGAGAGGCTCGGTCTCCAAGAGCGTAGTGTCGCATGGTAAACCGAGGTTCTTGCTGAAGAAGGCATAGTTGGCTTCGTTGTTTTTCTTGGTGTACGCATGTCCGGCGTAATCCTCTATGCGCCTGTAGTTCGAAGGTGAGCCCATTTCCTTGTATGCCCTTTCCATCTCCTTCTGTATTTCCTTGACGCCCTGTACGTTGAATATGTCATTGGTGGTGGTTATCATCATCAGGGGCTTCGGGGCGAAGGAAAGCACCAGGTCCGTCTGGTCAAGACCGTGATCTATGTACCGGTAGAAGTTCTGTTCTGCATCCTGGGGGCCCCTGGTCTGGAGAAGTCGTTTGTAGGTGGTCAGGTAATTTTCCGGGGAACATGCCGCGACCCTTTCGTCCATGGCAGAGATCATCGCAGTCTGGGTGCCGCCTCCGGAGCGTCCGGTGACTCCGATCCGGTTGGGATCAACTTCACTGCGGGAGAGAAGATAATCGATTGAACGGATTCCGTCCCAGATTGCGTACCGGGTTGCAGTCATTCCGTTGAGGATCATCTGGGTGCCAGGATAAGAATGCTGGTTCGTGGGGCCTAAGGACGGAGTGATCCTGTCTTCCTTAAGATACTGGATCCTTTCCCCCTGGCCTATTGGGTCGAATGCCAGGACGATGAATCCCTTCAGGACGAAATTCTGCATCTGTTTGATGTAGGTAGGGGACATGCGCCCGTCCACTGAATGTCCTGAGCAATAGAGTATTGCGGGAGTCTTGTGATTCTTCTTCGTCTTGTCCGGAACGAAGAGAGATGCAGTCACGTAATAGCCGGGAAGCGACTCATATATGACCTGCTCGACCCTGTACCCGTCTTTTTTAATGATCCGTGTTACTTTGGCATTGAGAGGGGTACGCTCCGGGAATCCGCCGACACAATCCAGAAGGGCCTTCCGGACATATGCCTGCCTTTCCTCCCATCCTGCCTTTCCGGAGATGGACGCAACCTTTTCCGCGCGGGCATCCAGAAGGTCATACGCCTCCTGTGTAAGATACTTGTAGAGTGCGTTCTCCGCATCAGTGAATCCCAGGGCACCCGGGAAGACATCGTATTTCCCTTTCGGAGGCGCAGAGAATGCTGAAATGGTGATAAGAGCCATGCACAGGCAGAGGATGAACCTGCGTGCTGAAATGTGATGTGTGTTGTTGACCATATGCTTGATCTGTTAATTTCAATATATCTTATAGACTATGAAGCGGCAGCCTTCGCCGTTGCTGCGGAAGCGGAATGGCTCCAGCCTCGTAACGCTGCGCCCCTGGGGTACTTCCACTGATTTAAAGACCTTCCTCTCGAGGACCTTTCCCTTCTCATTCTGCAATTCTACAGTGAGGTTCACTGTGCGTCCCTCGCCGAGGTTGAAGATTACCGGTTTAACCATGTCTGCGGGACCGTAAACTACATCTACGTCATCGCTTCCTGCCCACATCCTCTGGAATACCATACGGTTGGCGTGGTAGGCCAGTTTCGGGACGTAGAACGGATCTACGAGCGGCTTCTGGTAGGTGAACATGTTCGGGCCGGATTCCAGGGAGCACCAGGAGAAACCGTCAACCCCGATGAGGGTCTGGCGTTTCATGGACTCCCATGCGGAGAATGCCTGGTATGCCTGGCTTTCCCTCCACTCTCCGGCCTGGAGGAAGCGCCCTATGCTGCCTTGTTCATAAGGCCATTCATATGATTGCACCTCGTACCAGGGTTCCTTCCGCGCAAGTTCCCAGTTTGGCTGGGCCGCGGATTCCTCATGCTCGAAATTGAAGTAGCAGAGCTCTTCGGCTTCGAGGCAGGATTTGGCCCAGGGAGATGGCATCTGCCGAATGGATGTCCATGTACGGCCGTATCCCGAGTAGGCGTCCTGGCTTCCGCGTGTGAGCATTTTGTGCCGGATCAGCGGATTAGGCTCAATGTCATTACCCTGATAATCCTTTGATCCATCGTAGTTTCCGATGTGGGTATGCTGCCAGAACGAAGTCGGGGAGATCAGGCGGCTCGTGTCGGTCCCTTCAATGGTCGGGATAATGGTGTTCAGGAATTCCTGGGTGTTGTTCAGCCCGTGCCTTTTGAAGCGGTTCGGGTGGTTGCTGGCCTCCCAGAGCACAATGGACGGATGGTTGTACACCTGCCTCATGTACTCCGGATAATGCTTGTAATCAATATTGGAGGCCTCTCCCTCGCGTATCCATCCGGAAGTCTGCCATATGAGGTAGATACCCATCTGGTCGGCATATTCCGCGAAACGCGGGTCGTTTATGCCTTCGACCTTGTCCTTCTCCGCATGAACGTGGATGCGAAGCAGGTTGGCATCCATTTTCTCTATCATCATCAGGTCCCTCATGACCATTTCATCGGTTGCACAGCGAACGTGGATGGATATGTCTTCGATGGGACCCCTGAATCCGAAATTCTGGGCTCCGTTGAGCATCTCGGGCTTGTGGTTGACGTACAGCGTGCCTTTGGTCTGTTCGATGAGGCGGATTCCGGTAGTTGTTACAAAGTCATCGACAGGATTTCCTTTTTCATCCTTGAGGATTACCTCTACCTTGTAGAGATTCGGATCACATGTGCTCCAGAGATTTGGAGAATCCACTTCCAGGTCTATGTCGCATATGTTGTCGATTCCGGGGCAAAGCTCGATTTCGCGTTCAGCCGAGGCGGCGCAACCCCCTTCCGAAGGGAACCAGGGGTAATAGCGGATTTCTACCTTCGCCTTGTCGTAATTGACCGACTCCTTGCTGACATAGATTTTGTGGCGCTGGACCGCCTTTCCTCCTTCCAGTGAACTGGTGTGTACAAGGACCTGGTCTATGTGGTTTTCTGCAGTCAGGACCAGCTGTGCGCGTCCCAGGAACCAGCCAATGTTCGGGTCGGAAGGCGCATGGATGGAGCGCAGTTTGGCGACGTAGGGTTTTACCCTGACAGCAATTATATTTTCCTGGTTAGGAATAAGATAACTGGTCACGTCCAGATCCCAGGGCTGCCTGCCATTCAGGACTGCGGCGACTTCGCCGTTGATCCACACCTCTCCGCCTGGATCCAGGGTCTCGAGCTTGAGACCGGCATATTTGAAATCTCCCACATTGACTTTTTTGCGCAGGTAATAGCTTTCTCCTTCGGCCTGGTGGCCTCCAAGCGGTGACGGCAGGTGGACAGTGCCCCATGCCGAGTCGTCATATGCTTTCTGCTGCCATCCGGCCATTCGCGGTACCTCTTCGAAATCCTCATTGATCAGCATTTCGGAATGGTAGGGAGTCCGGGCGTTATCCTTGTCCCTGATGAAAGAGAACAGCGACAGGTTCTCGAGTGAAGCCTTTCCTGAGGTCGCGTCGATTTTCATCGAGGTGATAACAGTGTCTTCCTTTGCGAGCTGGATCTCATCGACCGTTTTCCCGTCCAGGGTGACGAAGCAGCGGTGATTCTCTAGGTCTCCGAAGATTTCCAGTGACTTCGGGGAGGGAACTGTACGGCTGTATTTGCCCGGATCTACGGAAACGACTGTGTGACTGCCGTCTCCGAAAGAGACATTCACTCCGGATGTGATGTCTGAAAGGCTGGTTTTAAGACGGAACCGCCAGTTCATCTTAGCAAGCGGCGAGGATACTCCGACCCCGTCCAGATGCATTTTCCCTTCATTTATCGTGGCACCCTGACGCGTCCATGCCGCCCAACGCGAGGCCTGAAGGGATTCCTTCCCTTCTTTGTAGCCATATGCTTTCCATCCGTCAAGCTGGATGGTGTTCCGCACGCTTGTCGATGGTTGCTCCTTAATGGTCCCGAGCCGTTCCCTGACATCGTCGTCGCTGAAAAGCGGGGTGTTGAACTGAGGGTCACCCCAGAATTTCGAGGAATATGCGGCATATTTTCCAAGAGCCTTCACTCGTTCCTCAAGGCTCATGACTTCGGTGTCGCCATGGAAATCGGTCTCTCCATTCGCTTTGGCGTCTTTGGAAAAGTAACGCATCTCGAAGGTGGTGTGCGTTTGGGCAAAACAGGCCAAAGTGCCGAGACAGCACAGAATCATGCAGAACCAGGTCCTTTTCATGTCAGAAAGTGTTTTTAACTATGTATTCAAAGATAGTAAATAATCCGGATTTTCTTTATCTTAGCGCATCCAGAACCACATTTTTATAAAACAACCGATATGAAGAGAACCATACTGACTGCTTTCGCCGCACTTTGCGCCGCGCTTTTTACTTCATATGCAGACAATTATGTCATGGCCGGGAAGGTCAAGCTTGAAAGAGACGCTCCCTGGTTCCAGGAGAACTCCCTGTATTGGGGAAGCGGTGTCATCAGTGCCGGGAAGACGGCTATCCTCGGGGCGCTCCAGACCCTTTCCAACGGAGCCGCAATCGCGGATATCCGTACCCTGACATTTGAAGACGGCTCGCCGCTTATTGAAAACAACAAGCTCTACTACAGCGTTTCCACAAGAACCGGCGGCGGTGGCCCGGCTATCCTCGAACTGGATCTCGGTTCAGCCGAAATCAGGATGACGGGGCAGATTCTGACTGCCTACAAGAACGTCCTCTGGCATGGGGCCGCGGCGCATATAATGTATGACCGCAAGAGCGGGATATGGCAGATAACCATCCCCAGGCATGGTACGGACCCGTTCACGGACAAGCCTGTCCATATCATCCTGGTCCAGAAATCCTATTCTGACGTGCGTTTCGGGGTGACCAGGCTCAATTTCGAGGAAATGGATTACGAGAAACCGCTTCAGGGGGACGAAGATGCCCAGGTCTTTTATGACAGCGACATGGGCAAGTGGGTGATGATATATGCTTCGAACCGTCGTCCCGACGGGAGCCGCGGTACCTATATGCTCCGTCTCCAGACAAGTGACAGGCCGGACGGAGGTTTCAGGGACTACAGTTATTTCACTGATGTGAACTCTACCGGAGTCACAAGTTCAAAGGTCGGCGGGAAAAGATACGTCTTCTCTGGGGACGCTGCCTCTGACGGGCACAACAACTATCCTGTCTTCGCTTTCCCGGAACTG
>JAEEGL012052383.1_pt1 | contig 27043 bp, 25 predicted proteins | sample 9134231 | NCBI WGS metagenome assembly JAEEGL01 (sample SAMN16246548, study PRJNA631951) | gut metagenome | biome: gut microbiome; feature: rumen; material: fiber-attached | host: Bos | place: Iran: Karaj | collected 2018-10 | reverse complement strand
CACTCTTTTCTGCATTCCTACACTTTTATGTTCGTGGAGATGTTCCTTTTGACGCCTTGACATATGCTACGTATTTTGCAAGTTTTAAGATTGGTGCGAATGGTGGTGCTGAAGGCTTTTTGACAGAGGATGAACTCTTCAGCCTCATTAATGAACACGGATAATTCTGATTCAAATAATACACAAAAAAATAGACATTCTTTTTAACTAAAGGGTGTCTATTTTTCTTGCGTTATTATATAATTTAAAAGTGTTATAGAAGTCTTATAAGGGGGAACAAAATGGTATTATCAAAAACAAAATGGAATAAAAAAGACATTGCGGAATTTAATAAATACTTAGAAAGTATAAAAAGACCAGACAAAATAGAATTTTCAAAACGAACGGTAAACACTAATATGGAAGTATTGGGAATTGATCTTCCAACGTGTAAAAATATTGCCAAGGAGATACAAAAGCGGAAATTTTACAAGCTTCTTAGATAATAACGATTTTAAATATTATGAGAATACAATCGTTTCTGCGTTTCTTATTAATTATTTAAAAGAAGCAGAAGAAAAGAAAAAATATATAGATAATCTCTATATGGATAACTGGGCGACAGTTGATACACTTAAGTTTAAGGTGGATAATAGAGAAGAGGATTTTTTAAAGTTGTCTAAAAGGTATCTTAAAGATAAAAACCCATTTAAAAGAAGAGTAGGTGTAAGAATTCTTTTTTCTTTTACAAAAAGTGATTATCTGGAAAATGTTTTTGACATGATAGATTCTTTATACAAAGAAAAAGAATACTATGTAAATATGGCGACTGCTTGGCTTTGCTGTGAGTTAATGATTAAAAATAGAGATGAGTTTTTAAAGTATTTGAAACGTCATAAGTTAAATGATTTCACAATTAACAAAGCAATTTCAAAATGCAGAGATAGTTTTAGAGTCTCAAACGAAGATAAAGAAATGCTTTTAAAGTTTAAAAAATAAAAAGGAGAATATAATGAAGAATTGTATTATTTTGATACTAGTTATGATTTTGCTATGTGGTTGCACGCAAAAAACCGCCACTGATGTTAGCAATGTGAATAACGAACCTCAAATCATAATTAGTAGTGGAGAAGAAAATAAAATAATAGTTGAAGAAGAACAACAAGAGAAAGAAGAACAGCAAAAGCCTCACGAACTATTTGAAGAATACTATGAATCTGCTGAAAAAATTGCAAGTGAAATGACAATTGAAGAAAAAATTGGTCAGATGTTTTTGGTAATGTATCCTGGTGATTCTAAAGCATTAGAAGAAATATCTAAATATAATCCGGGAGGATACATTTTGTTTGCTAAAGATGTTCAAAATGAAACAGTGGATAGTTTAAAAGAAAAAATTTCGAACTTACAAGAAAAGTCAAAAATCAAAATGATGATTGCGGTTGATGAAGAAGGCGGACAAGTTGTAAGAGTGAGTGCTTATCCACAATATAGAAAAACGAAGTTTAATTCTCCTAAAAATATTTATGAAAAATCGGGAATAGATGCTGTAGTTGATGATTCAAAAGAAAAAGATGAGTTTCTAAAAAGCTTCGGAATTAATATGAATCTTACGCCTGTTGTTGATTTACCAACGAGTAAAAACTCATATATGTTTAATAGAGCAATCTCGACTGACGAAGAAATAGTTTGTGAATTTGCCGAAAAAGTTGTAGCAAGAATGAATGAAGATAAAGTAATTGCTTCTATGAAACATTTTCCTGGCTATGGCGATAATGTTGATACACATACAGGTATCGCAATAGATGATAGAAGCAAAGAAGACTTTCTAAATAAAGATTTTAAACCATTTATAGCAGGAATCAATTCTGGTGTTCCAACAATAATGGTAAATCATAACATAATAAAGAATATAGATGAGAACTATCCTGCATCTATTTCAAAAGAAATACATGACATATTAAGAAACGAATTAAACTTTACAGGATTAATAATTACTGATGCACTTAACATGGATGCTATTAAAAAATATGTTGAAAATGGGGAAGCAGGAGCACAGGCTGTTATATCTGGAAACGATATGATAATTTCTAATACTCTTAAATCACATGTTAGCGAAATATTAAAAGCAATGAGCGAAGGACGAATAACGGAAGAGCAAATAAATATTGCCGTAAAGAGAATATTGGCTTGTAAAATTAAATATGGCATAATAAATATAGAATTATAATAAGGAGAGATAATATGAAAAAAATCATTTTAGTTTTAAGTTTATTTTTAGCTTTAACAATGCTTTGCAGTTGTGGAGAAAAGCAAACAACAGACGTTACAAATAACGCACCTGTGGAAAACACAGTAGTAAGTAGTAATGAAAATGATAATGACTATTTAGAAGCTGCATTAGATTTCGATATTCAAGAATATTCAACTAGAGATTTTGGTAATATAAAATTATATTTAAAAGGTGATACAGCAAGAGAAATCGATAATGGCTACGCAATAGAGTATTATAAAATAATAAAGAGTAAAGAAAATGAAGATGAAACTATGTTTTCCACAGTTGATAATGGTGATTTCCCTGCATTAGTAGTTATGAGCAAAGGAACTATAACGGCGTATGAATACAAAGATGGTAAGGTTAGCGAAGTAAATTCATCTAACTTGGATTTACAAAAAGCTGTTTATAGAGATGTTTATACTAGTCTTTCACTTTTTGAAAATGCCATTATTAATCAATTGGATATATATAGTGAATACAAAGAAATTAAAGAAAGCGGAGTATCTTTTGAAGATATAATGAACGAGTATAAAAACTCTGAAGACGGCATTTTTTATGGAAGCGATTATCATGGTGAAGAGTTTGAAGATGGTACTATGGTAGAACGAAGCACAGAAGTAATGCTTGGAGAAGATAATAATTTATATTTAAAATTGTATGATTCTAGTATTGAAAAAGAAAAACAATTTTTAATAAAAGGAATAGAAGGTAATGTCGTATATGGAGCTGTTTATATAGGCGATACTATAAGTAATGAAAATAATCCAAGCTTGATTTATGAGCTTACAGAAAAAGGCGATGTATACGCAATTAATTTAAAAGATGTTAGCATAAGTGGTTCTGCTGAAGAAGTAATTGCAAGGAAAATAAGTTCAGTAAGCAATGCAATTATGCTTTGTCCAATGCAAGATTATCCAACATATATTGGTGAATCAGATCAAGACTTGTCATCATACTATGCACTTACTTTTGATGGCAATTTGATACCATTAAAATAGATTGATTATTATTTATATAATTAATTGGAGGAACCTATGAAAAAAATATTGTTATTAATATTAATGATAATCTTAGTCTTTAATACATTTTCGTTTGCACAAGATAATGAAAAAATTATAGATGTAAAACTATTGTCAAAACATACGAGCGTACAAGAGTATTGTGTTGGTGACACTATTAATTTAGCGGGAGTAAGGGCAGAAATATGGTATAGAGATTATTCTGTAGATGTAATTGATTTTTCGGATAATAGAATAAAAGCAACGGGCTTTGATAGTACTAAACCAGGAAAGTGTTTAGTAAATGTATGTTTTGACGATGATAGTATCAAGGTTCCTTTATATAGATACGTGGTAGAAATAAAAGAAAAAGATCCAAATGAAAAAAGTCGAGGAGCTAGTTTAAAAAAAGGTAATAATGACTATGATTTTGTTTATTTAATAGAACAACCAACTAAAACGGTTTATTCCTTTGGCGAAGAAATTGATTTATCTGGGGCACTTTTTTATATTAGAGAAGCAAACGATATATTTTGGTGGATGAATGAAGACGATAGTTATGTGCGATATAACGATACAGATTTCACATATACTCTTTTTGGCTTTCATAATACAATACCGGGTTATCAAAGAGTCGATGTTGACTGCACTTATAAAGGGTTTGATTTCTCATTTTATATAGATGTAGTGGTAAAAGAGAATTCGGGTGATAGAGTAGTAGTAAAAATGGCAACAATAGATTATCCTAATGTTATTGAAAACGATGAATTAGACTGGACTAATGCTTTGTTTCAAATTGAATATGATGATGGAAGTACGGAGTTTATTACATATAATTCAAACCATATGGATTACAACTTGCTGCAACGAACAGACTTGTATTACTATTTTGAAGCATTATATTTTGAACCTAATTTCTTGTATGATTATAATACGGCGGTTACTACTCATGATGTTGATATACCTCCAATTAATGATGAACAAATAGAGGAATCTAGTGTTAATTATAATTTTAATAATGATAGAGATATTGTTAAGCAAAGTGTGTATGATATAGGTGAACTTCCGGAAAAATATAGTTTAAGAGATTGTTTAAATATTAAAACAGAGGATCAAGGAAGATGGGGACTTTGCTGGGATTTTGCTATGACCAAATCTTTAGAGACAAATTATAATATGAAGTATGGCAAGAAATATGACTTGTCTGAAAAGTATGTTGATTATATGACGTTGGGCGAATTCACAGGCACTGATAGAGTCGAAGGTGACGGAGGACATGCCAGTATATATATAAATGAAATGGAAAAAACAGGGGTTCCAACCGAAGAAACTGTTCCATATGTGCAAATGGCTCCTTCAGAATATAGACAACTAGATTCTGTAGAAAAAGTTGTACAACCTGTTTCTGCCTTTAGTGCAAGTATGTCTAACATTGAAATAGAAGAAAATAAAGAAACACTCAATAAAATGATAAAGAGTCATATATTAGATTATGGTTCTGCTTATGTTGCTGTTACTTTTTATGATTATACTGATGGAGTGGAAGGGTTTAATCAAAGCTATTTTTATCGTACAGTTACATATCCTTATTCGTCAGGTCATGCTATTAGTATTATTGGGTGGGATGATACAATAAGTAAAAACGCTTTTAAATGTCGTACTAGAGATAAATGGTATGTTCCTGAACACGATGGAGCGTGGCTTGCCCTTAATTCGCATGGAGAAGATTTCGGTTTCGATAAGGGATTGTTTTATATTTCTTATGATACTGTTGGGCTTGATTTTGGTGGAATTATTGATAGTAAGCCTTATATTAACAGTAATACATATACTCATTTAAAAAATGAATCGTTGATGGATGACTACACACCATTATTTTCTGATGGCTCAGATAAGTGTTATTTTTACATTGAATATGAAAAAGAAAATAGTGCAGAATATTTAACCAATATCATTTTCCCTTATGAATATCCAACTGCTAAGTACTATTTATTAAGTAATTATGAAAGCTTGGAAACAGCCGATTATACCAAACTGGAGTTACTAGGGGCTCATAAAAATGGTCAATATTATTGTGTAAACGATAGAGGGTATGATAATTATATTCCGTATTATAGACTGAATACATTTTCTTTTTTAAATGGAAATATAGTTTTTGACGAACCTATACGATTATCTAATAACAAATTTATGATTGTTATGGAGATTGAGAAAAAGTATTGTGACATAGATTTGATGCCAATAAAGAGAAAAGAAAGTGATACTCATACATATTATTCTTCTAACGTCCTATCAAATAATCCGACTTTACTAAGTGGTGATATACCATTTTGTGCTTTTACAATTGGTAGAAACGATTATATTAGTCAAAATAATAGTAAAGTAGATAGGGTAGAAATAGTTTCTCTTCCAAGTAAAACAGTTTATAATTTTGGACAAGATATTGACTTGACTGGCGGTAATATAAAAATATATTATGCAAATGAATTTGAAGAAGTAAAATCTATGACAGATGAAGATGTATATTGGTATGGTTATACGGATTGGGACGAAATAACTGGCAATAAAAAGATCTATGTATTTTATGGAGATAAGTTTGCCACATTCAATATAGAAATTAGAAACGAGATTGATAGAATAGAAATGAATGAGCTTCCTAGAACATTATATAATCACGAAAAATTAAAACATGTTGAGATAAAAAATGGAAGTATAATAATCTATTATTTAGATGGTACAACAAAAATAAAATCACTAGATTCTGATAATATTAGTATTAATCCTACTTCAATAGATTATGATAGTCCAGGAGTATTAGATGTGGAGGTTGAATATAGAGGGTTCCCAACAAGCTACCAAGTAGAAGTATCAAATAAGTGTTATTGCGATTTTGAAAGCCCATCAGATATTGTTTATGTTTCATTAGGCGATTTAATAGACCTTTCTATTTTCGAAGGTATTTTATCATATAACGAAAGTGGAGAGAGAAAAGAAGAAAATGTTTTCCTAAATAATGATGACTATGAGATTATCAACATTGTGAATAAAGATACAGACGAAGTTATTTATAGTAAAAATTATTTGGATGTTTTGCCAGAAAGATACTTAGAAGAAGGAACATTTGAAATAGAAGTTGTCATAAAGGGTGTTATGGAGGAAGGGCCAAAATACAGAGTTCGTGTTGTAGATAACAAAAGAAATCGTGTTAGAATCCCACAAATAGAGCCTTATGAATATGTTGGCAATGTTATAAACCTAAATTTGCCTGGGGTGGGCGAAATATATGAAATAATTGAAGGTGACTCTTCAGCAGCTGATGCGGGTACATATACTATGACACTTGCATTAATTGATAAATTAAATAATGTTTGGGTAGACGATAATAATGATTCGATTTCTTCAGAACCTCAGACAATAACTTGGACAATAGAAAAAGTTACTCCACAGATTTCTATTAGTAACAAGATTCAACCTCTTTCTAATGTTAAAGCACCAAACATTAAAATTACACCTGAGATAACTAATGGAACCGTTACTCTTTCTTATGCAGAGAAGAACTCTGATACGTTTAGCGCTGAACTTCCAACAGAAGAAGGCTTTTATAAAGTTAAAGTTACGGTTAAAGGAGACAAAAACCTATACAATAAATATATAGTTGATGATTTTGAAATACGAGATTATATGAAGGGCGACATCGATAATAATGAGGAAGTAACAATTATAGACGTTAGGCTTCTACTTCAAGCGTATATAAATTCATCAGGTAATTATAGTGAAGAAGAATTGCTAATGATGGATATGAATGATGATGAAACAATAGATATAAAAGATGTAAGGCTCTTACTTCAAGAATATATCAATGCTTAAATTCCTTAAGAAAGAAAATGGAGATTTTTTATGAAAGTAATTAGAAAGTTATTTGGTGAAATTAATTTAACATGGCCAAAGCTAATAATTATTGCGGTAATTGCTGGTATATATACTGCAGTAATGGCAATGCTAACAATTGCACGTGACACATCGTTTTCGGACATTGCTGTTTCATTTGAAGTATGGATTTTGTTTGGAATTATTATAATTATGAATAGCAAATCTGCAATTGATTCAGCTTTAAAATGTTTTGTGTTTTTCCTAATTAGCCAACCATTAGTCTATTTGGTTCAAGACATAATTAATCATTCTGAATTGTTCGCAACATATTATAGATTGTGGATTCCGTGGACTGTTATGTGTTTTCCAATGGGATTTGTTGGCTATTATATGAAAAAGGATAAATGGTGGGGAATACTGATTTTGGCGCCTATGCTACTATTGTTAGGGGATCATTACTTAACCTATCTTAGTCGTACTATGTTTTCTTTTCCACATCATTTGTTGACAACAATTTTTTGTATAGTGACATTGCTTTTATATCCAATAGCCATTTTTACTAATAAGAAAGCAAGGGCAATTGGAATAGTTATTAGTTCGTTAATAATTGCATTTGGAACCGCTATATGTATAACAAATCCGCCGATTTACGATACTATAATTTTATCTAGTGGTGGTAGTGAAAGGGTATACTTTGATGATACATATAATGCATATTTAGAAGACAATAAATATGGCGATTTAATTATAAAATATGAAGATGGCATAGAAGATTATGTAATAAATGCAAAGTTTAAAAAAGCAGGGCATACAAGAGGCATCATTGAGGCGCCTGATGGAAACAAGAGAATTTTTGATATAGATATAAAACGTGATACATATAAATTAAAGTTTTAAGAAGTAGCACCAATAAAAAACACAATGCCAAGAAGGTAAAGATAGAACAGGCTACATCTGTATAGTTTTAGAAGCTCTTTCTGGAGCAAGTTATCAAGAAATAACGAATGACTACATGAAAACTTACGAAAATTATTATGGTATTACATTACAATCTGATAGTGCTAGATATGAAGTGATTAAAAAGAGTAATATTGATGAAATGTTAAGGTTTATTGCACAAGTATCTTCTGATGAAGATTTGAATACAGTTGATACCAGAAAGTCCGCAGAAAACTATTTAATTGCAAACGGAATGAGCAATGAAGAAGTAAAACTTTTATATAATAAAATATGTATGGGCGATTACTAATCGCCCTTTTATTAACTATAAGCTTGATTTGAACATTATTTATGTTTAAAATAATAACTAGTATTAAATAGAATATGGAGGTACTTTTATATGAAAAAATTATTATTTTTATTATTAGCGGTGTTGGTTGTATGCTGTGGTTGTGGTAACAAAGAAAATGATGTTACAAATGTGCCAGAACAAAACAATAATACAGTTGTTGAGAATACCCAAAATCAACCAGAAGAACCAGCTAAGAAAGACGTAGAAGTGGATGCAAAAGGTGAAATCGGTGGAGAGAGTTTTGAAAAAAATTGGGAAAAACTAGAACAGCTTGATTTAAATACAGCAGATAAAGTCAGAGAATCAGTTGCAAATGTTTCTCTAACTGATGAAGGTAATAAATATGTTATTAAAACTAACGAAAATACTTCAGCTACATACTATCACGACGGACAAAAAATTACTGGATATGAAATAAGAATAACTTATGCAAATAATGAAGAAGCAGAAATTGCAAAAAACTCATATGCTCGTGAAGAAGGCGATAATATAGAAAGCATAAATGTTGAAGGCAATGATATAATTGTTAAATTTACACCTGAAGAGTATAGTGACGAATCATTAGAAAGTATAAGACAACTTTATGAAGCAATTTCAGTAATACAAGAACACTAAACGCAGTGTTTTAGCCGGTTTTCTATATATTTCAAATCAGTTTACATACCTACTTTACTTTTGAAATTTAAATTTAAAAATATGTTCTCTTGAGATGTAACACTATTGATAATAAAATTAAATTGTACAAAAGAAAAAGAGGGGGTATATTTCATCGTGGATGAGCTAAACAACTTAATTTATGAAAACGTCAATGGTGACAGCGAAGAAACTTTTAGTGAAGTATCATCTATGCTTGATGATAACGTAGATGTTAATTCGCTTATTACGTGGATTAAAGTTACTTCTGTCAGTAGAGAAATTGATTCAGATGAAGTAGTAAGCATGGCTAAATCATTCAAAAAAAGACATGCATAAAATAATTCTTTTTACAATTTAGGCATCTTTATACAAGATGCCTTTTTAATAATCTAGGAGATGATAAAATGGAAAAAGTAAGCATAGATTTTGATGATCAAACAGTGAAAGTAGCTCAGAAAATTGCAAGTCAAGGCGGAAGAGTTTATTTGGTTGGAGGAGCAGTTAGAGATTTAATTTTAAGTGAAGAACCGCATGATTTAGATTATTGTGTTACTGGTTTATCAGAAGCAGAGATGCTTGCTTTATTTCCAGAAGCTAAAAAACAAGGAAAAGATTTCCCGGTATTTATTATTAATGGTTGTGAGTATGCATTAGCTAGAACTGAGAGAAAAACAGGAACAAAGCATACAGATTTTGAAGTGCATACAGATAAATCTTTGACAATAGAAGATGATTTAAAAAGAAGAGACATCACAATAAATGCTATGGCAATAGATGTCTTAAGTAAAGAATTAAATGATCCGTTTGGAGGAAAAGAAGATCTTCAAAATAAAGTTATAAGAAAAACAAGTGAAGCATTTATAGAAGACCCTTTAAGAGCATACAGGGTAGCTAGATTTGCAGCTAAAATGGGATTTAGCATTGCACCTGATACAATTCAAACATTAAAGGCTATGAGAGATTCCCTTTCGAGTTTATCTGTAGAGAGAGTTTTTGCAGAATTTAGAAAAGCACTTTTATCAAATCATCCAGAAGTATTTTTTAAAGTTTTAAAAGAAGCTGAAATTCTTGATGTGCATTTTAAAGAAATTGCCGATTTAATAGGAGTTGAACAACCAGTAGAATATCATCCAGAGGGAGATGCATTTAATCATACTATGATAGTTTTAGCGGAAGTCGCTAAGAGAACACCAAATCCACAGATGGGTTCTGACGGAGAACTAACAAGATTTGCTGCTTTAGTTCATGATCTTGGAAAAGCTCTTACACCAAGGGAAAAATGGCCTCATCATTATGGGCATGAAAAAAGAGGACAAAAACCAATAGAATCATTATGCAGACGTTTGAAGATGCCAGGAACATTCAAAAAAACTGGAATAATTGTATCTCAAGTTCATATGAAGTTAGGACAATATAGAATACTTAAACCAACCACAAAGGTAAAAACTATAGAAGCAATGTCATATAGATGCCCGATTTCATTTAGAGGAATAGAAATGGTCGTCAGAGTAGATGCAAATGACCCTAGTATTAGTTTTGCAGATATAGCAGAAAAAGTAATGGATGTTGGTGCTACGGATGAGATGAAGCAAGCATTAATTGATAAATCTGAAACTGGTACTATAGATTTCGAAAGATTGAGAGAAGAAGTCTATCAACGAAGAGTAGAAGAGCTAAAAAGACTAGAAGGGCCAGATAATAAAGACTAATATAAGATATGGAATTTGACAATTGGCTAAAAATATGTTAAAATAATCCCATCGATTGTGAACGGATAATTTTAATAATGTTTTTAGCCACTTTTTTGTGTGGTACTTTTTTGTGCGGAAAATTATATTATAAAAATTATTTTAGTTAGACTGAATCGAAAATGAGTCTAACTTTTTATTGTTGCGATAAAAAACGTTTTATCGTGTAGATGCTTTTTGCGTCTAGCTATGAAATATGTCAAAAGAAAGGAGAGATATATATTGGCAGAAGAAAAGAAAAATGAAAACAAAAAAAGATTCTTCCATGGAAGAAACAATAATCAAAATAAAAATAATAACAACAAACCAGTAGAGAAGAAGCAAGAACAAAAAATAAATAACTCAAATGTTAAAAAAACCACTTCAACTACTGTTAATAAACAAGTTGTATCAAAACCACAAAAAACAGAAAAAGTTCAAAATAGTGCTACAAATGACAAGTTAGCAAGCATTATGCAAAATCCAATTCGCTCAAAGTTTAATAATAATAAATCGATAACTAATAAAACTACTACATCTACTCAAAAAGTTAAGACACAAGATGTAAAAAAGGTTGAAACAAAACCTGTTCCAAAGCCATCGCAGATGAAAGCAGTAGTTGAAAACAAATCTGGTAGAGAAAGAAATGTTGCACAACTAAAAAGGGAAAGATTAAAAATCATTCCATTAGGTGGATTGGAAGAAGTAGGAAAAAACATTACTGTATTTGAATATGGCAACGATATTATCATCGTTGACTGTGGTGTTTCATTCCCAGAGGAAGATATGCTTGGTGTAGATTTGGTTACACCAGATATTTCATATTTAATTAAAAACCAATCTAAAATAAAAGGTATGTGTATTACACATGGTCACGAAGATCATATAGGTTCAATACCTTATGTTTTAAAACAAATTAATATGCCAGTTTATGCTTCAAAATTAACTTGCGGATTAATTAAAACAAAATTAGAAGAACACAAATTAGTTAGAAGTACAAAAATGCATGAAGTAAGACCCGGTGAATCAGTTACATTAGGATGCTTTAAAGTTGAGTTTATTCGATCAACTCACTCTATTGCAGATAGCATGGCTTTTGCAATTCATACACCAGTTGGAATAATTGTTCACACAGGAGATTTTAAAGTTGATTATACTCCAATTGATGGAAAAGTTATGGACTTTGCAAGACTTGCTGAACTTGGTAAACAAGGCGTTTTGGCTTTGATGTCAGATAGTACTAACTCTGAAAGAGAAGGCTTTACTATGTCTGAAAAAACAGTTGGTAAAGTTTTTGAAAAAATATTTAATGGTTGTCAAAAGAGAATAATTGTTGCAACATTTGCATCAAATGTTCATAGAGTACAACAAATAATTAATTGTGCGGTAGAAACAGATAGAAAAGTTGCAATAGCTGGAAGAAGTATGGAAAATGTTATGAATGTTGCAAGAGAACTTGGGTACTTAGATATTCCAGAAGGTATACTCGTAAGCATAGACAACATAGATGCTTATCCACCACATAGAGTATGTATTATTACAACAGGAAGCCAAGGCGAAAGCATGGCGGGACTTTCTCGTATGGCACAAGGAAGTCACAAGAAAGTTAGCATTGGAAAAGATGATTTAGTTATTATTTCCGCACATCCAATACCAGGCAATGAAAAAATGGTATCAGATGTAATTGATGATTTAATAAAAATTGGTGCAGAAGTTATTTACCATTCTATCGCTGATGTTCATGTTTCAGGACACGCTTGTAAAGAAGAACAAAAATTAATGCTTTGCTTAACAAAACCAAAATATTTTATACCAGTACATGGAGAGTATAAACATTTAAAAGCGCATGCAGAAACGGCAAAGTCAGTTGGAATAAACGAAGATAATATAGCAATTTTGCATAATGGTGCTGTACTAGAAATAGATAACGGATTCTGTAAGATAACAGGTTCAGTTCCGACGGGTGAAGTTTTGGTAGATGGACTTGGTGTTGGAGATGTTGGTAATATCGTATTAAGAGATAGACAACATTTAGCAGAAGAAGGTATTATTATAGTAGTAATGGTAATGGACAAAAAAACAGGAAAGATAGTTTCAGAACCAGACATTATTTCAAGAGGATTTGTATATGTTAGAGAATCTGAAGAAATGATGGGAGAAATACAAAAAGTAGTTAATAAAGAACTAGAAAAAATAAGTGCAAAAGAAACAAAAGATTGGTCGACAATTAAGAACAACGTAAGAGATGCATTGCATGAGTATTTGTTCCAAAAGACAAAAAGAAATCCTATGCTTATACCAATCATAACTGAGGTTTAGGATGTAACGACGTTTACGAGAATGGTGAAAAAAATGTATGTGTACTTTCATATATTGTTAGCAAAAATGTCCGGAAGCCGTTTTTGCGACAATTATATGAAAGTACACATATTGAATCACCATTACGCAATATAAAGTAATTCGAATAAAAAGGAGAAACTATGAAAGAAGTAATAATAGATATTATTAAGGGCGCTCTAATAGGTGTAGCTAACGTAATTCCAGGCGTAAGTGGAGGCACACTTGCAGTATCTACAGGAGTATACGAAAAAATAATTAACGCTATAAATAATATTCGAAAAGATTTTAAGCAAAGTGTAAAAACACTTTGGCCATTTGTAGTAGGAATAATTATAGGAATCGTTGCACTTGCGTTTGTTATTACATTTTTATTGGATAATCATCCGGTACCTACAACAGCAGGTTTTATAGGACTTGTACTAGGCGGTGTTCCAATACTATATAGCAAAATAAAAGATGAAAAAATTAAGTGGACACATATAGTATCATTTATTTTTACACTTGCAATAATTATTGTTCCAGTTATTATAGCTGTTAATACAGAAGCAGTAACTACAATGGAATTAAACTTTGTTAATATTTTAATACTAATAATGCTAGGTGTTATTAGTGCTGCAGCTATGGTTGTTCCAGGTGTTTCGGGATCTATGATTTTAATGATGCTTGGATATTACAATTATGTTATTGGTACAATTAAAGATACAATATCTGCTCTAATTCATGTTGAAACGAGTGGGTTTTTATCAGGTGTTTTAATAATGATTCCATTTGCTGTTGGAGTGTTAATTGGAATAATAGTTATTACAAAGATTATATCATTTGTTCTTAAAAGATGGCCTAATGCTTCAACATGGGGAATTCTTGGACTAGTTGTTGCATCACCATTTGCAATAATAGTTAAGCTAGGACCGATTGTTTTATCGCCTGAGACAATAATTCTTAGCGGAGTAACATTTATTATTGGATATTTTATTTCTAGTAAGCTTGGAAAAGAAGAATAGACATAATTTTTCACATAAAAAACACAGTATATTGGTTGCAATATACTGTGTTTTTTGTTATAACTTTTTAGAAGGCTTTCTTGCAATTTTATGTAACTTTAGCCAATAAGGAGGATATATGAAAAAACTTATATTTGTTATATCAATAATATGTGCATTCACACTTTGCCTTACTGCATGTGATGAAAAAGAAGAAAAAACTAATACAGAAAATCAAGCAAATACAACTCAAACTCAAAAAGTTTCTGCCAATGAAAAAGAAGAAATAATTGAGGTTGCAACTACATCTGGTGAAAACATGATTGTTGAGGAAAAGAAAGAAGAGCCAAAAAAGGAAGAAGAAAATTCTGAATACACAACAATTAAGTTTTCAGATATGTATGAAACAAAAGGTTCAATCAAAAATGTTTCTACTATGTTAAAGAACTTGAATGGTAAAAAGGTTCGTATAAAAGGTTATCCAGCTGTACAAAGCCCGCTAGATGAAAGTTTTGTTTATCTTAATAATCAACCATATGTTACATGTCCATTCTGTACAATAGGTGATGTTACAAAGCTAGAAGTTATCCCAATTTATATGGCAAATAAGGGAAAGATAAAATATACAGAAAATGCTATTGATGTTGTTGGAACACTAGAGGTATCTCCAAAAGTTGATACAGAAGGATATACAACTCAGTTTAGAGTATATGCTGACAAAGTTTCTGAAATTCAGGATTCTACAGCAAACAAATTAGTTAATGAGTATTATTCAAAATTATCGGAAAGAGGTATGATTTATGATATTCAGACTCTTCAGATGAATATTGAATATGCAACTAATCCGCAATATATGATGTATTATGATTCAAAACTTCAAACAGGGGCATCTACAACTTTAGATAAAGTTGCAGTTTGTAAAGCGATTGCAGAGGAGTATATAGGTTATGACTCAGAATATGGTGACGGATTTGGAACAGATTATACATATCTTGAGTATGTCAAAGAATGTCCAGGCATTGTTGAATCTTGCGCACCTGAAGATGAAAGATTAAAAGGTTTAAATGATGAATTAGTTAAATTATACAATGATCAAATTTCAATTTTAGAAAAATTTCAAAATATCTGTTACAAAATATATGCATCAAAAGATAATGTTACAGAAAAAGATGCCAACAAATACTTTAGTGATTTACAAGCATTAAACAAACCAAATATGAAACAATATGAAATATTTACTGCATGGAATAACAAATTAAGAGATTAAGTGGTGTTGACCTTATATGGCCGTTAGAGGAGGCAATTTTAAATGATAAAACTAAAGAATGTCGAAATGACATATGATGATAATGGCACAAAGATTCATGCTTTAAAACTAAAAGAATTGGAAGTAAAAGATGGTGAAAAAGTTGCATTCATTGGATCTTCTGGTTGCGGAAAAACCACACTTTTTAACTTAATATCTGGAATGTTAACACCAACTAAAGGAAGTGTTTTAGTTGAAGACATAGATATTACAACACTTACAGAAAGTGAAAGAGATTTATTTAGAGCAAATCATATTGGTTACATTTTTCAGGATTTTAATTTATTTCCAGACTTTACAGTGCTTCAAAATGTTATTATTCCGATGTCTTTTTCTAAAAGATATAAAAAAGAAGAAATGGAAAAAGAAGCTCTTAATATGCTAAAAAGAGTAGGATTAGATAATAAAAAAGATCAAAAGGTAAAGACTCTTTCTGGTGGTGAAAGACAAAGAGTAGCAATTGCGAGAGCAATTGTTAATAAACCAAATGTTATTCTTGCTGATGAGCCAACAGGGAATTTGGATTTTAAAAATGGTGCAAAGATTATGGATTTAATAATTCAAATAGCTAAAGAAGAAAAAGCGACTTTGCTTGTTATTACTCATAATAATTCACAATTAGATTTATTTGATAGAAGTATCAATATCGAAGAATTAAACGAAGCTATTAAATAAATGTCCAATTTGAAAAGAGGTCTTAAAAATGATTTTACAGTTTGTAAAAACAAATATATTGTCAAAAAAATTAAAAAACTTTTTAACAGTATTTGCAATAATGATAAGCTTACTGTTAATAATTTGTATTCAAAATATATCAAACCAACTTGTTAATAATGTTGAAAATCAAACCAAAGAATATGATTTAATTGTTGGTAAATCAGGCTCTGGAATTGGCTTAGCGCTTAACTCGATTTTCTTTTATGGAGTTCCAGAAGGTAATATAGATATTGCATATTTAGACAAATTATCGTCAAACAAATATGTTAAAAAAATCGTTCCAATAGGTATGGGAGATTCTTTTAGAGGATATAAAATAATTGGTACGACATCACAATATTTTAGTGGTGATGGATTTAAATTAAAAGAAGGAAATTATATAGAAAATGAAGCTGATGCTGTAATAGGTTCAACAATAGCCAAAAAAGGAAATATTAAAATTGGCGACAAATTTAAAAGTACACATGGTTTGGGCGGTGCAGTAGAGGATGAAGACGAAGAAGAACATCATCATCACGATTTTGAATATACAGTTGTAGGAATACTAGAACCAACAAATACACCAAATGATACAGTAGTATTTACTACAATAGAGACATTATGGCATGCTCATGGATTGCATCACGACGAGGATGAAAGCGGAGAGCATCACCATGACGAAGATGAGGAACATGAAGAACATGATGATGAGCATGAAGAAGAACACGAGGAGGAAACTAAGAGCGCTTCTTCGCATTCAAGAGGAACTGCTACAAAAAGTGAAGAAGATAGTACAGCATTAATTACAGCACTTCTTATTCGTGCAAATGATATGCCTTCACAAACTATGCTATATAACGAATTATCAAATGATAGTAACATACAAGTAATTATCCCAAATCAAGCATTAAGAGAGTTTTTGGATTATATTAGAATATTTACCTTTGTAATTACATTGATTGCTTCAGTGTCAGTTGTAATTTCAATAATTATGCTATTTATAACAATGCTTACATCATCAATAGAACAAAGAAAAGATACATCAATTTTGAGAGCGTTGGGTGCAAGTAGAGGAACGATATTCAATATAAATATTTGTCAGATGCTTATATTAGCGATTGTTGGAGTTCTACTTGGATTCATTTTATCTCACATAGTAATTGCTTTAATTGGTAATTATATAGTTACAAATTATGGTTTATATATGTCTGGATTAGTATTCCAAAAAGAAGAACTATTTGCAATGATAGTTACAATACTTTTGGCTTTGATAGCAGGTATAATCCCAGCTTTGATGGTTTATAAAACAGATGCTACAAAATATTTGAAATAACAAGAAAGGACATACTTTTTGATTTTTGGGGACACTCTTTCGAGAAAAAATTTTTCTCGGAAGAGTGTCCCCAAAAAGAAAAAGTGTGTCCTAAATTTATGCTTTTTCAACTTCAAACCAAAATTCTACACCATTTTCGGCATTGTTTGCTCCAAACTTTTGATGATGTTGGTTCATAATTGCTTTAACTAAAGATAGTCCAATACCTGTTCCGCCAACTTCTCTATTTCTTGATGAGTCGACTTTGTAAAACCTTGTCCATAGTCTTGGTAAATCTTCTTCATCAATAGCCTTTCCAGAATTAAATATTGTAACTTTTATTTTATTTTCTTCTGTTTCTTGAACGGTACACTTAATTAAGTTTGGCTCAGTTACATGCTTTGTTGCATTTGAAAGATAGTTTGTTATAACTTGCTCTATTCTCGTAGAATCTGCAACTACACTATAGTTCTCTTTCGAATCAATTTCACAAGTAATATTTTTTTCTTTAAATATTAGTTCATTTTTCTTAATAGTTTCTGAAAGCAAATCAGTTATACTAAACTCTTCCATATGAAGAGTTTCCTTGCCATATTCTAATCTAGATAAATCAAGCAAGTCATGAGTTAAATTACTCATTTTATTTGCTTCATCTAAAATTACATCTATATAATATTTTTGACTTTCTTCGTCTGTTGCAATACCATCTTTAAGACCTTCTGCATATCCTTGAATAAGGGCGATAGGTGTCTTAAGTTCGTGTGAAACATCAGAAATAAATTGATTTCTCATTTCAGATAATTTAGATTTTTCTTCAACATCTTTTTCTAAATCGATATTTGCAGCTTTTAAATCGGCAATTGTTTTCTCAAGATTTTCTGAAAGCTTATTAATGCTAGTTCCAAGCGTACCAATTTCATCGTTTGAAGTAATTGTAGATTTCTTGGAGAAGTCCAAATTCGACATCTTCTGTGCAATATCATTTAATTCCATAATAGGTTTTGTAAATGCTTTAGATAAAAGGTATGTAATGATGCTGCTTAGAAGAATACAGATAACTCCAACTAAAATTAAGAATTCATTTGAAATTGCAACACTTTCTTTTATTGATTCTATAGGCGTCCTTAAAAAGATTAAATATCCTGAAGGTAATTTACCATACAATGTTGCGAAATCTGATTCTAATTTTCGATCTGAAAATGTTCTAATAAAATATGGATTATCGTCATCGAGAGAGGAAGCAATCATTTGAATAGAAAAATCAGCTGGTCCACTTCCTAAAGGATTATTAAAGAAAAGACCGTTCTTTAGGAAATTATTCGAGCTTGTAATAAATATATTGTTTTCTAAATCACAAACGACGATTTCTATATTTTGTGTGGAATCGATTTTTTGAAGCTTAACCCAAAAATCTGAAGTGGAGTCGATGCTATTTTCTTTGTAATATGTAGCTGCTTGATTGTAAATATCAATAAGTGTTTTCTCTTTTCGATTTTTATAAAAAGACTCAAGAACAGCAGAATTCAATAAAATGACTGTGACTATTATTAATATTAATAAAGCACTTACTGATATGAATAGTTTTGCATTTATATTAAGTTTCATTTTCAAAAACCTCCTATCAATAATATGCTTTAAACTTCAAACTTGTAACCTAATCCTCTTACAGTTTGAATGTGGGCGCCTTTCTTTCCTAATTTTTTTCTAACTTTTTTAATATGAGAGTCAATAGTTCTGGAATCACCGAAATAATCATAGTTCCAAACGCTGTTTAAAATTTTTTCTCTTGAAAGAGCTACTCCGGCATTATCTACCAAATAATCTAATAATTCAAATTCTTTCATGCTCATATCTATTTCTTTTCCATCAACTGTGACTGTATGCGCAACTTTATCTATTATAATACCATCTAATTCTTTAACATCTTCATGATCTGGAAATGCTCTCTTAAGAAGTGCTTCAACGCGAGCGACTAGTATTTTAGGACTAAATGGTTTTGAAATATATTCATCTACACCAAGTTCAAAACCGAATAGCTCATCTCTTTCTTCGCCTCTTGCAGTAAGCATGATAACGGGAACGTTTGATATTTTTCGTATTTCTCTTAACGTTGCCCAGCCATCAAGTACCGGCATCATGACGTCTAAAATTATTAGATTAATATTTGGATTAGCATTAAAAGTATCTAAAGCTGTTTGTCCATTATCAGCTTCTAAGACTTCATAATTTGCAGATGTTAAAAAGTCCTTAATTATTTTTCTCATCCTTGATTCGTCGTCAACGACTAGTATTTTGTAATTTGTCATTTAATATCACCCCTAAATATGATACCCTTATTATATATTCACAATATGCACTTTTTAAAGACTTATTGTGAACAATTTGTGAACTTAAACATATTTTTTTGCTAAATGGAGGATATTATGCATTTCGAGAAAATAGAATTTAACGAAATAAATAACTTTGAACTTCAAGATATATTTGAATGTGGTCAATGCTTTAGATGGCATAAAGAAGACGATAATAGTTACGTAGGAGTTGTATCACCAGGAGTGTTAAAAGTTTCTAAAAATGGCAAGAGCGTTATAATTGAAGGCTATATAAAGGATGAATACGATTTAAAAACCTTTTGCACAAATTATTTTGACTTAGATACTAACTATAAAAAGATACAGAATGAAATAGCTAAAAACGATAATACTATGCAAGAAGCCATAAAATATGGAAACGGAATAAGAATACTAAATCAAGAACCATTTGAAATGCTAATTAGCTTTATAATATCAGCAGCCAACAACATTCCAAGAATTTCCAAATGCATAGAAAATATATCACAAAAATATGGAGAGAAAGTTGATATCCCATCGCAAATTGCAAACAAAATGTTAAAAACAAATAGAGCGTTTTATCTTTTTCCAAGACCGAATGAATTGTCAAAAGCCACGATGGAAGTACTTAGAGATTGTAACTTAGGGTTTCGAGATAAATATGTATTAAATGCTGCAAAGCAAGTAAATGAACAAAAACTTGATTTAAAAGAAATAGAAAGTATGGAATATAAAAATGCAAAACAAGAACTAATCAAAGTACCTGGAGTAGGCGCAAAGGTTGCAGATTGCATTTTATTGTTTTCTATGAGAAAGAGTGAGGCATTTCCTGTAGATACTTGGATAAAGAAGATAATGAATGAAGTTTATGTTGAAAGCAGAAATGTTAAGAAAATCAACGAATATGCTTATGAGAAGTGGGGGAAATGTGCAGGAATTGCACAGCAATACTTGTTTTATTATAAAAGAAATGGTGAGTAGAAAGTAAAAAAGGCAGCAAATAGGCTTTTGGCGAAGTAAACCTTAGCACCAAAAGCCTTTAAGATATATGCAAATTCATATGAACTCCTTTCTAATCATCATTTTGAAATGCATTTTTTAACCAATCCATAAGTAGTGCAGCTATGGTCAAACGAGAAAATGCGTTAATGGATTGTTGAATTAAAGAAGAACCAATCGTATATAGTTCTACTTCTTTTGCAAATAGTTGGTTGTAAGCTATTATACAAATACCTAGGTTACAACTAATAACTGCAAAAGTACATGCCCATAAGATAATCTTCTTGGAAAAACCATTAAGAGAATCAAGGGTTTTAAAAATTTTGTCCATAGTCATCATCCCTTTCATAACTACACTCTTATCTTTGGTATACTGCCATATTTCTATAGCAGATAACATAATTATACTACATAATTCGAAAAATTTCAACAAAAATCGACCTTAAAGTCAACTGTAGAGCGACTTTGAAGTTATTTTCCTACGGAAAATCGGGTTTTATGGACAACAAATATTTAAAAAATCTTCCTAAATGCCCTCAAAATGGTATTTCAGGGGGTTTTTTTTATGATTTGACAAACAAATGAGTATTTGCTATAATTTCCCCATGATTAGCAATGACAGGGATTTACGCCCCCTCGAGCTTCTCACGTTAATTTGGCCGCGTTAAGGTCTATAATTTTGAGTGTATGAGCAATCATAAACTAGGGTGGTACCGCGAAAGCCTTTCGTCCCTAGGTTTTGAGGGCTCTTTTTTGTACATAATATTAAGGAGGAACAAATATGACATGTTACGAAGACCTAGTCTACAGAGGCTTAATTAAGGATATGACCAGTAACGAAGACTTTATCGAAAAACTAAATAAAGGTGGAATGACCTTTTATATAGGCACAGATCCAACAGCGGATTCGCTTCACTTAGGCCATTTATCAAGCTTTTTGATATGTGAAAGACTTGCTAAGTATGGACATCATCCAATTGTTTTAGTAGGAGGAGCAACAGGACTAATTGGAGATCCTAGAGCTACAAAGGAAAGAGATGCATCTCAAAAGGAGTTAATAGAAAAGAACGTTGAAGGCCTTAGAAATCAGCTTGCTAAGTACTTCCCTGACTGTGAGATGGTTAATAATCTAGATTGGACTGAAAACATTACAATAATTGACTTTTTAAGAGATATAGGAAAGTTCTTTAATGTGCCATATATGCTTAATAAAGACATAATAAAGAGAAGACTAGAAGAAGGAATTTCTTACTGTGAATTCTCATATCAGCTACTTCAAGCATATGACTTTTTATGGTTATATGAGCATAAAGATTGCATAATGCAGGTTGCAGGTCAAGACCAATGGGGAAATATAACATCTGGAGTAGAGCTTATTAAGAAGGTTTTGGGTAAGGAAGCTTATGCATTTACGATGCCTCTTGTAACTACTAAATCAGGGGTTAAGTTCGGAAAATCAGAAGGAAATGCACTATGGTTAGATAAAGAGAAGACTTCTCCATATCAAATGTATCAATATCTTGTAAATTCTGAAGACGAGATGGTTATACCATACTTAAAGAGATTTACATTCTTAGAAAAAGAGGAGATTGATGCTCTTGAGGAGAAGGTAAAAACTGAGCCGGAAAAGCGTGAAGCCGGTAAGAGACTAGCTTTTGAGGTTGTTAAATACTTACATGGTGAAGAAGAGGCAATTAAGGCCAAAGAGACATCTGAAAAGCTATTTTCAGGCGAACTTCTTGCTGAAAATATGCCAACCATAGAGATTTCAAAGGATAATCAAGGAATACTAGATATTATGGTTGCCGCAGAGATAGCTCCTTCTAAGTCTGAGGCTAGAAGACTAGTACAACAAGGCGGTGTAACTTTAGATGGCGAGAAGGTTACGGATATTGGTATGCAAATAAATAAAACAAGTTTTGTTTTAGCAAAAGGCAAGAAAAAAATTGTTAAAATAGAAGTTAAATAGCACTTGATTTTTGGAAAGCTATATGCTAGACTATCTGTCGTAGATTTAAAAGCAAGAAGGAGGTGCTATGACACATGCCAAATATTAAATCAGCTATCAAAAGAGTTAACACAAGCAAAACAAAAACTCTAGAAAATACAATGATTAAATCAGAATACAAAACAGCAGTTAAAAACTTCCTTCAATTAGTTGAAGAGGGCAAGAAAGAAGAAGCTCTTGTTCAATACAAAGTTGCACTTAAAGCTGTACAAAAAGCTGCTAAAAAGGGTGTTATCAAAGATAATACATGCTCTAGAAAGAAGTCAAGCTTAGATAAAGCTCTTAACAAAATCAAATAAGCATAGCAAAAAGTCTTATTTAGTTTTGGAAGGAGGGATATCTTAAGATGGGAGTTAAAGTTAGAGAAAACGAGACTTTAGAGAATGCTCTAAAGAGATTTAAAAGAGATTGCGCTCGTTCAGGTGTTTTACAAGAAGTTAGAAAAAGAGAACACTACGAAAAACCAAGCGTAAAAAGAAAGAAAAAATCAGAGGCCGCTAGAAAAAGAAAATTCTAAAATCTAGCATTTATATAAAAATGATTTTATAAGTTGCTACGAGTTTTAGGATTCGTAGCATTTTTTTTACAAAAAACAAAAAGAAAAAGAACGTAAATGAATGGATGAACATTAATCGCGACAAATGTAGGGTAGGCAAGAGAGAATATGATATTGTTTGAAAAAGGATCTGAGGAGAATAAAGTGTCTTAGTTTTGCGAGTGGACAAATCAAATTTATGAATTGTACAATAGGACGCTCGCAAAACTTAGAGACTTCGACGGAAGCCCCTTTTTCAAACAACTATCATATTCTAGGCTTGCCGACGTAAAGAATAGGCGACTAATAGTCGCCCCTACGCATTTCGTTTGCTTCGCGACGAGCTTGAGGCGATAATAATTATCAATCATAAGGAGGAAAAAGAAATGTTAAAAGAAAAATTAATGGAAGACATGAAAGAATCAATGAAAAACCATGACGAAGTAAAGAAAAACACAGTTACAATGATAAGATCAGCAATCAAACAAATTGAAGTAGATAAAAGAGTTGAGTTAGATGATAACGAAATAATTGAAATAATCTCAAAAGAAGCAAAGAAGAGAAAAGATGCTCTAGTAGAATTTGAAAAAGCAGGAAGAGAAGATTTAATAGCGCAAACAAACGAAGAGCTTGCAATCATTAAAGCATATTTACCTGAAGAGCTTTCTGTAGAAGAACTTACACAGATTATTGAAGACACAATAAAAGAAGTTGGTGCAGAGACAATGAAAGACATGGGTAAGGTTATGCAAGCAGTAAAAACAAAAACTGCAGGTAGAGCAGACGGTAAAACAATAAACGAAATTGTTAAGTCAAAATTGTCTTAATTTTTAATACAAAAATACTTATCAAATAATTATGCCCGTAAGGAAAACTTAATATTATATTAATTGACAATGTCATTCAAAAATAGTAATCTAATTTAGAGATTTATTTTGAATGACTTTTTTTATGGAGGAGATAAAATGGGCGTTAATTTAGATGACATTATAGGCAACAAAAAGCAAGATATTTTAGTAGACAGAACTAAAAAGAATATGAATATGCTTATGATTGGAACAGGTATAGTAGTATTTCTTATTGTTTTAGTTGCAATCAAAATCATTATGGATATTCGAGCAGAGCGCCAAAGAGAACTTGCAGCGGCAATTACTCGTGACGCAGAAAAGATAAGTAGTGCTGTTACTCAACTTTATAGTGACTACAAAAATGGTAATGCTGAATTAATTGGTGTTCCACAAGATGAAGTTGGTAATGACAAATTAATAGTTCGTTACGTTAAAGGCCAAAAACTAGAATTCAGACTTGGATACTATTTCCTTACAAAGGAACAAGTTCAAGGACTTGTTAGTCAAACAGCTCCGCTAGAGTCGCCAGCACCTTATGTTGTTAAATATACTACAGGTGAAGTTGTTAACTTAGATGGTGTTAATGGATATTACGAAGTTGCTGATCTTTCTGCAATTGCAAATAAACAAACACCACCATCTGACTATACATTGTTTATAAATGCTCCTCAAGATATGGTATATATTTCACAATATCCAAACAATATTATTAGATTAAATGCCAATATCGATATGTCAGCATTTAATGGAGATGGTTGGACGCCAATTGCTGCATTCAAAGGCAAATTTGATGGAAGAGGATATAAGATTTCAAATATGCAAATCAGAAATTCTTCACTTAGCCATGTTGGTTTATTTGGAAGAATTGAAAATGGCGCATATGTAGAAAACTTAATTTTAGAGAATATAGACGTTGCAGGTGGAGATTACACAGGAGCTATTGCAGGTTCGTGTAGTGGCACTGTTACAAACTGTATGGTAAGCGGAAGAGTTTCTTCAGCAGGTAGATATGTTGGCGGATTATTTGGAAGCTTCGAAGGCACAGCTTCATATCTTTCAACTACTGCTAGTGTAAACGGTGCTCAATATGTTGGTGGCTTTGCTGGCTCAGTCGCTGGTGGTACAATTAGTTGTTGCAAAGTTAAAGGAGACGCAGATATTACCGTTACTGGATCACAAGACTGCGTTGGTGGTTTTGTAGGAGAAATCATTGCAAATAGAGATACAAAGCTAGATAGAGTATGTGCTGTTGCTACGATTTCTGCAATTTCTAAAGCAGGTGGCTTAATTGGTAGATTAAATGCTAGTGATGGTAGAAATATAATTGAAGTACTAAATTCATATGCACAAGGTACTATTAAAAATTGTGATGAGGATGCAGGAGGATTTGTTGGAAACTTTAATGCATCAAACCAAGCTAACATTTCTTTAAAATATAATTACACAACATGTAAATCTACTCTAAACTGTAAGCGTAACAGAGGAGGATTTATTGGATACATTTCTCCAAATGCTATGCCATCAGTTTCATACTGCTATTGGGAAAGAGATTCTATGATTGATACATCACTAGAAGAAAATGGAATTGGTTATTCGGTTGATAATTCAGTTAAGTTTGATCCACTTACACCACAACAAATAGTTTTAAATACTTCATTCACAGGTTGGGATAGAGATAATGCTATAAACAACTGGAACTTTGATTATAGATCAGCTCCAACATTAAAGTGGGAATAAAAGAATAGAGGTGCCGATTTGAATAATAAAGGTATAAATCTAATTGCGTTAATTATCCTTATTATTGTTATGATAATACTTGCAGGTATTGCAATTTCTAATAGCACAGATAGTTATACAAAATCTTTAGAGGCGAAAGCCAAAGAAGAAAATAATCAGGTTCGTACAGCTATTAATGCTAGATTTGGCAATTTCAACATTAGTCCTTCTTCATCACCACTTATAGGAAAACAAGTTCCTTATGATGAGAGTGAAGAATTAGATGTTGAAGCCATAAAAAATTATTTGGTTAGTTACTACAAATCAAAGGGCAAGCTTGCAACTGAAGATGAGCTTAATAATAAAACCACAGAAAATGAAATAGATTATTTTGTAAAACGTAATAAAGAAGATATGGAATACACTAGATTACTTGAACATAGTGATATTGTTGCACTAGATATTGAGAGTATATCACTTGATTCAGAGTTTATAGTAAATTATTACACTGGCATGGTTGTTGGACCTATCCAATAATCAACTAGGAGGAGTATAAATGTTAAACAAAAAAGGTGTTAGTATTATATCGTTAATAGTTACGATTATCATTATTGTTATCATTGCAGCAATTTCTACACCTCTTTTATCTTCTGTTATTGATGATAGTTTAGAGCAAGATGCTAAGGTTGAACTTAAAAACGTTGAAAATGTTGTTGCACACGCAAGAGCCGAAATCTTGATGGATAACTTTACACCAAACAAAGATTACATTATTACAGATTTACAACTAGATTCACGCTATTCTACAGTACTTACAGAAAGTGAACGTGATCATATAAAATCCGTTAATAATAATGATTCAATTAGACTTGCAGAAAAGTACTACTTAATGAATCAAAAAAGATTTGATGAAGAGTTTGGAAATGGTGTCAACATTAGTAAAATTCGTGATGACAGAGAGTATATAGTTAATTACTATAGCGGATTAATTATTTCAAACTATAATGGTATGAAACTTACCAATGGTAATGCTATAGATATTTCAGATCCAGTTGATATAAACAGAGGTGACGTTAAAGTTACTTATTATCCAAACGGAAATTCAAACTGGATGAGAATACAAAGTTCACAAGTTACATTTAATTGGGATCCAGCGGTTAACCGCATAGATAGCACAAGCTACGTATGGAGCCAATCAAT
>JAEEGL011497317.1_pt1 | contig 27043 bp, 20 predicted proteins | sample 9134231 | NCBI WGS metagenome assembly JAEEGL01 (sample SAMN16246548, study PRJNA631951) | gut metagenome | biome: gut microbiome; feature: rumen; material: fiber-attached | host: Bos | place: Iran: Karaj | collected 2018-10 | reverse complement strand
TGCGTTTATTATCCACAAAATACTGCCTGCTATAGCTGACCCCATCAGCATGGAATCTTTCTCAAAACCTTTTTTGAATGATTGCTGCATATCGATTCTCCTTTTGTTTAGATAATGATTGTTCGTAAAGGGTTGGAACATTAATTAAAAATTACAAAACCATTATAGTACGGACAGGGCAGGACATACAAACGGAATCATCTCAATAACCCCAGTCCAGTAAGTGCCACTTCCCGCCGTCTGTTCTTGCCAGACACCAATTCCAGTCCTTATACTCATAATCGGGATCAAAGCCCAAATCACCGGCACCTTCCACAGGAGAATGAAAATCACTATAGAGAATCATGCACTGAGTGTAATAATGCCTGATATCGTTTGCTTTGCGGAGATTATCTGATCTTTGTATAAGCTGCCGACACCTGAGTGTGACACTTGAGTCCTTAAAATCCATATGATAAACTCATTATCGGAATGCGCGCTGTTATCAGTTTGCGTTTGATTTATTAGGAAGGAATAAAACAACATGAGGATAAGACCAATTCTTTTATTGCTATTGATGTCATTTATTATTACGGGGTGCGCAACTAACGTTGTGATACAAGAAACCCCTGAATCTAACGAGGGGACTGATAGCGTTGAAGATAATGCCACAGAACTCATATGGTGGGTATATACTCCTTCGGGAGATATTCCTGATGACGTAGAGGAGGTGCTTGAAAGGGCAAATGAGATCTCTCGCGAAAAGATAGGTGTTACAGTTAAAATGCTGTACAAGACAGAGGAACAGTTCGATCTTGACCTGCAGACGGGTGAATACTATGATATGACCTTTACCTGCGACTGGTGTAACGATTTTGACCGTAATGCGGGAAACGGATACTACTATGATCTGACGGAAATGGTGGAAAAAGATACCCCCGAGCTGTACAAGGCTGTGGATCCATGGTGGGAGATAGGAACCTTAAAGGGAAAGATATATGGGATCCCGCTTTTAAAGGATCTGGGCGCTGAGGTTTTCTTTCGTATGAACAGTGACTATTTTGAAGGAGAAAAGGGACTTACTCTGCCGGAAGAAATGGCCTTTGAGGATCTCGAACCATATCTTGCGATGTGGAAGGAGGATCATCCCGGAGAATATCCGTACTATATTCCGAGTGTAGGTCTTAGCGGCGTATTTCAGGTTCACGAAAGAATCGTAAGCAAGTATCTTGTGATTCCATACAGTAAAGCGGGCACGCCCGATGGAACAAAGATAATCCCGGTATTTGATGATGAGGAATATATAGGCATGCTTCGAAACCTTCATAAGTGGTATGAACTGGGTTATATAAATCCTGATGCTGCGACGACAGAGGAGGTGCCCAATACGATCAAAACACCGGTTCGTACAGGAACGGCATGGACCGGATTTATGGGTTGGTCGGATCCGGAAGTATACGGATTTAACGTCAAGCTGGTTCGTTTTATCGGGCCCAATCTGTCAAGATCAACAGAACAGGGGGCATTGCTTGCGGTCAATGCCGCTGCATCAAAGGAAAAAGCCGAGGCATGCCTTAAATATGCACAGCTGTTGTATACTGACCGCGAATTCAGGGATACGCTGGCGTATGGAATCGAGGGTAAACACTTCAATTATTACAAGGATACGGTAATACGTACAGAGGCCGGGGGAGAGCATTATCTTCAAGATGCTTTTGTGACCGGACCTGCTGTAAGTGCATCGGTCGTATCTGCCGGAGAAAATCTCTTGGCTGATCCAAATCAATGGACGAAGGTATATGAAGGATATAAGGATGCAAAGATAAGTGATACAAAAGGATTTTCATTTGATCCGACCAACGTGGAAGCAGAGATCGCCGCGTTAGATGCAATATGGAGCAGCTATTCGGCGGAGCTGGTCACAGGCACATCCGATACCGATGAGGCGATAAAAGAGATAAGATCGCAGATGGAGACTGCTGGGCTTGAGACAGTTCGTGAGGAAGCACAAAGACAGCTTGATGAATATCTTAAGCAGGTGAAATAAGTCGCATGAGAAAAGAATGGGGTTTAAACAATTCATCCATAGAGGGATTTTTAGGCGCCATGCAAAGAGAGGTAGACAGGGTCGGAGTAACAGGTGATGATATGCTTCGCTTAAGACTCAGCGTGGAAGAAATCCTTCTGGGATATCAGGAGCATTTTGGGGAAGATACCACCGTTTCCTTTTCTGTCAGGAAGAGATGCGGATATGCTCTGGTGGATATTCTTGTTTCCGGCTGTAGCCTGAATCTGATAGACCATCCGGAATCCCTGATATTAATCAAAGTACTGCACAACTGGCCGAATGCACCCTCCTGGGATTATTATAATGGACTTAACCGGATATCATATTCGGTCAGATTGAATAATTCCCTGAGTGATAACCTCAGGTTTGCATGGAAATACACAGGACAGAACGAAGCATATCTGATGCTTGCGGTTCTGTTACAGTTAATAAGTGTCGGCCTTCTGATCGTAGCACCTGTAATAAGTGCAAAGATCATCGTGGCATTTACACAGAAAGCGACCTCCCAGCTGATCCTGACTGCTGTTATGCTTTTTGCTGTAAATATTGTCTCACAGGTTGTTACATCGGGTTCAAATCTTGCATATAACAAATTATATAACAGGACGCTTACAATACTGGAAACAGATATATCTTCAACGGTACTTCGCATAACGAACCAGAGCTTTAGCAGTAACGGAACCGGACTGTTCATACAAAGACTCACTACCGACACTTCAAATCTCGCTAATGCTTTTAATACTCTGGCGGATAATCTGTCACAGGCATGTCAGTATATCGGGATACTTATCGCAATGTGTTTTGTAAGTCCTCTTGTTTTTGCGGTAGTGGTTGTGCTTATGGTTGTACAGACACTGCTTGAACTGAACCGTGAGCGCATTTCCCAGAAGAACGGCAGGCTATATCGAAATGAAAACGAGAGATATACCGGCATTATCGGAGAGATGGTCAGAGGAGCCGGGGATATTAAGCTTATCCATGCGGAGCCGGCTTTTGAAGATGAGTTAAAGAGCCGAATCAACAGTGCAAATGATTCGCGGCTGTTCTGGTATGCCAAAAACCTTATGTACCGGCTGATAAACAGCGGGGTAAAGGAGACAGGGTCACTGATCTTTATAACACTTCTTGCGATATTACTGATGAAAGGCAATCTGCCGGTTGCTTCAGTGCTTATTCTTTTTAACTACTATACTTCTCTGGGTACTCCTGCCGTTACACTTATGGGTAATATACTTGATTTCCTGACGGAAATGAATCTGTCCTGTGAAAGACTTCGCGCATTAACTGATGATAAGAGTTTTCCAAAGGAAATTTTCGGAACTGTAAGCAAGAAAGATATTAAGGGGGCTGTCAGATTTGAGAACGTACGATTTTCTTATAATATTTCCAAATTGAACACATCGACCAGATGGGTATTGTATGATATGAGCTTTGACATAACTCCGGGAGAAACGGTGGCTTTGGTGGGGAAAAGCGGGTCAGGTAAGACGACAATCCTGAACCTGATAAGCAGGCTGTATGATGCGTTCAGTGGGAACGTGTTTATTGACGGAATAAATGTTAAGGAACTTGACAAGGAATCCCTTCGTGGATGTATTAGCGTTGTTACGCAGACCCCTTACATATTCCAGATGAGTATAAGGGATAACTTAAGGATAGCCAAACCCGATATGACGGATGAAGAAATGCATCGCGCTGCTTCACTGGCCTGTCTTGATGAAGAGATCGAGGCAAAACCCGAGAAATACGAAACGATCGTAGGAGAAGGTGGCGCGACTCTTTCGGGCGGCCAGAGGCAGAGACTGGCAATAGCAAGGAGTCTACTTAAGGGATGCAGCATACTGATGCTTGATGAAGCAACAAGCGCATTGGATAATATCACGCAAGCGAAAATACAGCAGGCAATTGAGAATATCCATGGGCAGACTACAATAATCATGGTTGCTCACCGACTGTCAACAGTGGTGGGAGCTGACAGAATAATGCTCGTGGAAGGCGGGCGCGTACTTGATCAGGGAACTCATCAAGAACTGATGGAAAGATGCAGCTCCTACCGGGAACTGTATCTGATGGAAGATGATAATGAATAAACATAATGACAAGGCGTCTGTAAAAAGAAATAAAGAGCTTATCAGATTGTCGCTACCTACTCTTATATGGTATATTCTCTTTTGTTATATACCGCTGTTTGGCGTGATCCTTGCTTTTAAGCGCTATAGACTAATACCGGGCAGAGGATTTTTTTACAGCCTTATTATGGGCAGTGACTGGGTGGGCCTGTCCAATTTCAGATTTCTGTTTCTTAATCCCCAGATAGGCAGGGTGGTAAGAAACACACTTTCCTACAATCTGACTTTTCTTATTCTCGGAACTGCCCTGCCGTTAATACTTTCATTGATCCTGGCATTCCTCCATTCCACAAAGATAAGATCGGCAGTAGAGATAGTTATGCTGCTGCCGTACTTCCTGTCCTGGGTAATCGTCAGTTATTTTGTGTATGCGTTTCTGTCTGCAGACAGAGGCCTTGTCAACACCATCGCCGGACACTTCGGAATGATTGGGATCAACTATTATCAAAGCCCGGAGATATGGCCTTTTGTGCTTACTGCTGTCCAGCTGTGGAAAACGTCAGGATATACCATGATCTTATATTATGCCAATATTATTTCGATCGATCCACAGCTTTACGATATGGCGGCAGTAGATGGAGCAGGAGTGCGGCAGGTCATCCGGCATGTGATACTTCCGCAACTCAGTAAGGTGATCATAGTAATGATGCTTCTGGCATTGGGGCATATACTGTCAACCGATTTCGGTCTGTTTTACCAGGTCACCAGGAATTCGGGATCGATCATGTCCTCTACGGAGACAATAGATGTGTTTGTATATAAGGCGCTTATGGAGAACTCCAACTACGGTTTCTCCGCTGCGGCCGGTCTTCTGCAAAATGCAATAGGTTGCGTATTATTATTTACGGCGAACCGGATCATAAAGAAAGTAGATCCGGAGGGTGGAATAGTATGAAGCCGGTATCACGGGAAAACGACAGCATTTATATTAAAGGCATCGGAAAAACCGCCGACAGGGTTCTTGGCGCCTTCATGCTTATCCTCTCGGCCTTGGTTCTTTTTCCGGTGGTTTTCATTTTCTTAATATCATTCTCGTCAGAGGAGTCAATTATTAAAAACGGATATCGCCTGATTCCGGACGAGTGGTCTGCTGATGCATACAGATATATAGCAAAGAGTCTTGGCTATATCATGCGTTCGTTCGGTGTAACAGCCGTAATTACAATAGCGGGGACAGTTCTCTCGCTGTTTCTGATCAGTACCATGGCGTATGTCCTTAGCCGTGAATATTTCAGACTGAGGAAGCTCTACACGATGCTTATTATATTGCCGATGTTTTTCGGAGGAGGGCTTGCAGCAACATATGCTGTAAATACCCAGCTATATGACCTGAAGAACACACTGCTTGCTCTTATTCTTCCGGGCTCATGTTCAAGCTGGTACGTAATAGTTATGCGCACTTATTACAGGCAGAATATACCTGAAGAAATACTTGAGGCGGCATGTCTTGACGGGGCATCGCAATGGAGGATATTCCGACAGTTCGTTTGGCCCTTGTCCAAGCCGATAATAGTTACGATAGGAGCATTTGAGGCGTTTTCGTATTGGAATAGCTGGTATCCTAATCTGTTATACACTGATTCCAATCACAGCGGGATGTATACACTTCAATACGTTCTTTACAATCTTGAGAAAAGTGCAACATTTCTTGCAACAAATGACAGGATCTCAGGAGCTATTGCGACACGGATACCGACGGAATCATACAGAATGGCGCTTGCGGTGATCATAATGGTCCCTGTTCTTGTAACATATCCTCTTTTCCGGAAGTTTTTTGTAAAAGGACTTACTGCAGGAGCGGGAAAGTAACCAAAAAAATGCGCGTTAAAAAAAGAATAGAAATCCCCGAACTGGCAAATTATGAACATTCTGTTAATAGCCCGCAAAACTGAAATCTGAAATCCTAAAAGAAGGAGTCGGATGGTGATTTCCGCCCGACGTTAACAGTATATATAATAGTCCTCCTAAAAGGTTTCCATATAATATCAGATATACAGGTAATTCTGTGATGGAAGGAGGGGAGAAGTTCAGGAAAAGGAGAAGGATGACTATGATGATCATTAACAACCATGAACTGGTGTATCTGAAGGTACAGGCAGACATCTGCGAGTATATGAAAAATACCTTGCAGGCAAAGGCGGACTCGGGTAAGATTGACTTGGCTGATGCTGCAGACGAATATGAGGAATTGACAAAGAAAGAGAAAACTCTTCACGAATCGTTTGTCAGGCAGGCCCATGTAAGGCATGACGGAAGCAACCGCATCATCAAGCACCATCTTCCTACGGATAAGAATCCGAGGGATTACTGGGTCACTATCATGGAGGATGGAAAGCGGATATATGATGCAACCTACGAAGGTCTTGTAGAACATTTGTACAGATATTACACGGGAGCCCGGGCAGATTATTCGGTAAGAGCCATATTTGAATCAGCACTGCACGAAAAAGCTATAACGGAAAACCCCAGCAGCAATTCGGTAGATAGGTACGAACATGACTTCCTGCGCTTTATATCCAATGATTTTGCATCAAAGGATATAAGAAAGATCGACAGCGTTTATCTTAAGTCCTATACGCAGAACTGGGTCGACAGCAAACACCCTAAGAAGAAGGTGTTTCTTGCGTACAAGGGCATACTGAACATGATCTTTCGTTACGCAAAGGCTGAAGGTATCATATTGGACAATCCGGTCATGAGCCTTAACAACAAGGCATACCTTAAGTCCTGTGATACCACAAAACCAAAGCCGGAAGAAAAGATCCTCTCGCCTGAGGAGATCAGGATGATCCGGGAAGAGGTCAGGAAACGAATGCAGACGAAGAAGCATGGCAGGTATTATGTTCAGGGCTTTGCGGTTTTGTTTGCTATCGAGACAGGTGTCCGTGTCGGTGAACTGTGCGCACTTAAGTGGGAAGACGTTCATGAAGATGTGATACACATTCATTCCCAGTTGCTCAGGCATAAGGTTGACGGCCGGTGGACGTATTATCTTGTATCGACTACCAAGAATGAAAAGGGCGTATCAAATGACGGTCGTGATTTTCCGCTGACGGACTCACTGGCAAAGCTTCTGGCTGAGGTAAAGTCTTTGCAGAAAGAGATGGGTATTAAATCGGAATTCATTTTCTGCAGGGAGGATGGAAGGTGGATGCCGTCGGACAGCTATCGGAAGTTCTTTTTTAAGCTGTGCAGGAGATTGGACTTTTCCGTCACAAACACCCATGCCATAAGGATGAGCTATAATTCAAATGTTCTTCTTCCCATGGGAATATCCGTAGCAGATCGTGCAGCACTTCTCGGTCATTCGATCGAGACAAATATCAATCACTATTCATATGCAAGCAAAACATATCTTGAAGATGTCAGAAACCGATTAAATGCGGGGTTTGAAGGTGGCAAATAGCCATGCAACACGTCTGCAACACGTAAATACGGTTTGGTTCCGAGAAATATAAAACGCCGGAGGCATTGAAAAATCAATGCTTCCGGGCGAAAAATGCTCATGGAGCATACGGGACTTGAACGTTTCCATATTCCTCGCAAGATCAGGAAGAAAACAGGGATAAAAAGGATAAGCAGGATATTCCGGGACAAAGATGAACTTCCGATCACGAGTGATCTGAGTGATTCGATCGCAAATGCGCTTGCCGATACAGACTATCTTATAGTGATATGTTCAACCAATACAAAAGATTCAGCCTGGGGTCCGAGGGAAATAGAATGCTTTTTGAAAAATCATTCCAAAAGGGATGTTTTTACGGTTCTTGTAAACGGCGAACCTTATGATGTCATCCCGGAAATACTCAAGTATGAAGAGCGGGTCGTTACGGATGAGGAAGGAAACGAAAGAACTGTCAGGATTCCCATCGAACCTCTTTCATGCGATTACAGGCAGTCACCGGGTAAGGCGAAGAAGACCGAGCTTCCGCGACTTGCCAGCGGTATCATCGGATGTGCTTATGATGAGCTTATGAACCGGCGCAGACAGTACAGATTCAAACAGCTTATGGCTGTAGTCTTCATGGTTCTTGCGCTTATGGCTGCGTTTTGCGGTTATATGTATTACAGCAGGAGCATAATCCATAAGAATTATCTTGAATCCCTCAGGAACCAGTCAAGGTATCTCGCAAATGAGTCGGAAAGCCTTCTTGAAAAAGAACAGCGTATTACGGCTCTGCAACTTGCACTTGAAGCATTACCGAAGACGGAAGATGACGACAGGCCCGTAACGGCGGAAGCGATCAAGGCGCTGACGGATGCAACACTTGCATACGAGTCAAATAACGGTAAGAACATCAATGCGGCATGGAATTATCAAATGCCGGGTATTGTTTCCGATTTTCTTCTTGGAGACGGAGGTAAAAAGATCGCGATACGTGATAACGGAAATGTGATCGGCGTCTGGAACACAGATGATCACAAAAGGACACTGTATGTGGATGATCTTGATCATAAGCTAAGCGGCATGGAATTTCTTAATGACACAGCCCTTGCCGTATGGGGTTATGATGCCATTATTTGTTATGACACGGAAACAGGAGATAAGATCTGGGAATTATCCGACAAAGAAGATACATTCAAATCAGATGACAGCCTTATGGTCAGCGGCAACTTTGTGTATATATGCACAAATGATAATGTCTTTCTTAAGCTTGATGCGGCTACGGGCGAGGAGATGGGAAGATTTGCACTGCCGGAAGATGCAGGAAATGAGGGCTTTAGCATAATCGAGAGCAGGCTTTCTCCGGATGGGAAAAAGATCGCGTTTCGCGGGCTGGAAGGCTGGAACAGTTATGCATACGGTGTTTTAGATCTTGATAACGGCGGATCACAGTTGTCCGCGTTAACACAAGACACTGTTAAAGATATAGAATGGATCGCAAATGATAAGATCATGCTGGCAAGCATGTTTGTTGATAATGCGGGAAGCATGTCATTTGGTTCTGCAGAGATCCTTTCCACGGATCATTCAACCTTAAAGTGTATCAATGCTTCGGATCTGTCGGAGGCATGGAGCGCTGATTTTGTCTGCAACGGAGTCATGATCGACAGCGGCTTTGTAAAGCTTGGAGATAATGCAGTCTCTTACTATTCCGGAAATGTCATTACAGTATACGATATCGCAACAGGTGAGGAAAAATACAGCAACAACGTGAATGATTCCGTGATCGATGTCAGCGACGGAGACGGAGACGGAAGCCCCGTATACATAACCGAGAACGGAGGTTATGCGACGCCTGCGCTGGAGGTTGATACGGATGCGGTTTATTATAACAGGTATTTCGCCGATGATTTAAGGCAGGTTGCGATCAGCAACGGAGTATATGCGAGACAGAATTTTGCCCACGAGGTTATTTATTACGGTATTCATGTTTATGATGAGGAATGGACTCAGCTTTGCGAAGATGCAACACTAAAGGATCATCAGACGGAGATCTGCATGGATGAAAAATATCTTGTCATGCTTTCGGATACCGACAACGGACCGGCCGTTGATGTTTTCAGCCTTGACGATAATGCAAAACGCTTTACGGCAAAACCCGACGGAGAAAAAATATTCAATTACAAACTGCTCGGAATACATAATGACACGGCTTTCCTCGGATATGATGATATGGGATCATACGATCTTGTATCCGTCGATCTTGTGAACAATACCGTTAAGACGGAAGAGCTGTTCAAGACGGCCACGACATTTAGAAATGCGCTTACAATGAAAGACGGGAAGTTCGTATACATTTTCAAGACCGATGATATGAAGACATATCTTGCAATACAGGATATTGATACCGGTGAGAAAAAAGAGGTGGCGATACCGGAAGATATCGGATATATAGATCATTTTCCTATCTACTACGCGGATGAAGATGTTGTCTGCCTTGAAGGAGAGGCGGATTATGTGATCGATATCGCAGTCGGTAAGGCGGAAATGATCGAAATGCCTTCCGGTTGGACAAAAATAAGCTGTAATTCCGATAACAGTTTTAACGGTTTACATGCACTGTCGGATGGGAAAAAGATCGTTCTGGCGGGCAGGGACGGAAAAGTTACAGCTACTGTAAGATGTCCCGGAATAGCACCCCTTGGTATGTCATTTACGGACGGAGTATTATCTGTTCTGTATAATGACGGAGGACTATACAGGTATGCTGCGGATACCGGAGAGTTCATAAGTGAAACAGATGCATCCGTATATTACAATTACAGCGGAAATGTGTCGTTTGATGTTGATAAAGACAATGACCTTCTGTACCTTCAGATGGATAAACTTGTTGATGTGATCGATACAAAAAGCGGAGTTGAGATCGCCCATATCACCGGCTGCTTCGGACATCATAAGGGCAGGGACATTTTTATCACTACAGCCAAAGACGCCGGCGAAGATCCCAAGTTGGGGTATTACAGAAGGTATTCTGTTAATGAACTTATCAAGAAGGCCCATGATATTCTTAAAGGTGCCGAATTGTCGGATGAGATCAGATCCAGATACGGAATTGAAGACTGAGTTCGGGAGGTACGCTTATGAGTGATGCAGCTGTTTATGAAGAACTGTATAAGTTGCAGGATAAAAAATACAGGGAACTTCAGGTAAAGATCATTCCGAATATAGATCCCGATTCCATCATAGGAGACAGAACACCGGAACTGAAAAAGTACGCCAAACAGCTTGCGGCAGACGGAAAAGCGGACGATTTTTTAAGTGATCTTCCTCATAAATACTTTGAGGAAAATCAGCTCCATTCGTTCATTATTTCCGGGATAAAAGATTATGAAAAATGCATGGATGAACTGGGAAGGTTCTTGCCGTATGTTGATAACTGGGCCACCTGCGACCAGCTTAGTCCGAAAGCGTTTAAAAAGCACAAAGCAGAACTGCTTGATCGTATTAAAACGTGGATAAAAAGCGACAAAACCTATATCATACGATTTTCGATCAAGATGCTGATGGATCATTTCCTCGATGAGGATTATAAGACTGAGTATCCTAAAATGGTGGCAAAGGTCCGCTCCGATGAGTATTATGTCAATATGATGTCAGCCTGGTATTTTGCCACGGCGCTGGCTAAACAGTATGATACCGCGGTCACATTTATAGAACAGAAGAAACTTGATAAATGGACACATAATAAAGCGATCCGGAAGTCAGTAGAAAGTTACAGGATAAGTCCCGAAAAAAAGGAATATCTAAGAAGTCTTAAGATACGTTGAAATTACATTGCTTTTGTAATATTATTGTCTGGTGAATCCAAACACAAAAGAGAGGAGACTGTTATGAAAAGATCATTATCTGCAAAACTGGTCGCTGCAGTTCTTACGGCAGGCCTGGCAATCGGAACACTTACCGGATGCTCTTCCGCAGCAGGCGGCGGAAACGGAGAAACTATCAAGGTAGCCGCTTCTGCAACACCTCACGCTGAGATACTTGAAAAGGCTAAGGGTATTGTTGAGAGCAAGGGTTATAAGCTTGAAGTAGTTGAGTTTGATGACTATGTTCAGCCGAATCTTGTTGTTGAGTCAGGTGAGTTTGATGCCAACTATTTCCAGCACATACCTTACCTTGACAGCTTTAATGAGGAGCAGGGCACACATCTTGTAAATGCCGGCGGTATTCATTACGAGCCGTTTGGTATCTATCCCGGAACAAAAAAGAGCCTTGACGAGATCGCTGACGGAGATTCGATCGCAGTACCGAACGATACGACAAATGAGGCAAGAGCACTTCTTCTGCTCCAGGACAACGGACTTCTTAAATTAAAAGATGGTGCGGATCTTACCGCAACCATAAATGATATTGTTGAGAATCCTCACAATATCGAGTTTGTAGAGCTTGAGGCTGCACAGGTTGCAAGAGTGGTAAATGAAGTTGCATATGTAGTCCTTAACGGAAACTACGCACTTGAAGCCGGATATTCGGTCGGAAAGGATGCAATAGCATATGAGTCAAGCGATTCCGTAGCGGCAAAGACATATGTGAACATCATCGCAGTCAAGGAAGGAAACGAATCTTCCGATAAGATCAAGGCACTTGTTGAAGCACTCAGATCGGATGAGATCAAGAAGTATATCGAAGATACTTATGACGGCGCAGTTGTATTTTTCGAGTAAACATATTAAACTGTAGCGAGAGGGTCATACGACCCTCTCGTTTTAAATTATAGTGAACAGGGGATCAAAACGGATATGAGTGAGATCGAGATAAGAAATCTGACAAAGGAATTCAGTGTTGACGGACTGACCATAACGGCGCTTGATAATATCAGTCTTTCAATCGATAAAGGTGATATATTCGGTATCATCGGTATGTCCGGAGCCGGAAAGAGTACGCTCGTAAGATCCATAAACTATCTTGAGAAGCCGACCGACGGGAGGGTGTTCATCGACGGAACGGATCTTGCAACGCTTAGTGAGGCGGATCTTCGCAAAAAACGAAGCGAGATAGGTATGATCTTTCAGGGATTTAACCTGCTTGAACAAAGGAACGTTATCGACAATGTCTGCTTTCCGCTTGAGATAGCGGGTATGGCCAAAAAGGACGCAAGGGCAAAAGCGAGACAGCTTCTTGCTACGGTCAATCTCGAAGAAAAGGAAAAAGCATATCCTTCACAGCTGTCGGGCGGACAGAAGCAAAGGGTCGCGATCGCAAGAGCTCTTGCAACGGATCCGAAGATACTTCTGTGTGATGAGGCGACAAGTGCCCTTGATCCTCAGACAACCGAATCCATATTAAAGCTTCTTAAGGAGATAAACGAAAGGCTCAATATCACGATCGTTGTCATAACTCACCAGATGTCCGTTGTGACGAGGATATGTAAAAAAGTTGCTATCATCGATAACGGAGTTCTTGTTGAGGAAGGGCTGGTTGATGACATATTCAACTCACCCAAATCCGACGCGGCAAAAGAGCTGATCTTTGAAAAGAAGATAAGGTATTCACCCGTAGAAACACTTCATGCCGACAGGAAGATAAGGATCGTGTTCAGCGAGAATTCCTCGTATGAACCCGTTATCTCGAATCTTGTATTAAAGTTCCAGAAGCCGGTCAACATACTGAAAGCGGATACGAGAAATGTGGGAGGAACGGCAAAAGGAGAAATGATACTCGGCCTTCCCGACGGAGAAGAGATTCAGGAAAAGATGATAAGAAGTCTTATGGAAAGCGGGCTGGCGGTTACGGAGGTAAGAGAAGATGTTTGATGAAAAAGTAGTTGAAATGATACTTATAGGTATCAAGGATACTTTATATATGACTCTTGTCTCTACGTTTTTCGGATACGTATTGGGACTTCCGTACGGTATAATACTAAACCTTACGAAAAAGGACGGACTGTGGCCGAACAAAGTGATATACGGGATAGGTGATTTTATATGTAATATCGTAAGATCCATTCCGTTCCTTATCCTACTTATACTTCTCATTCCTTTTACGAGAGCGATTGTCGGTCAGAGTTACGGATCCACGGCTACGATAGTTCCTCTTGTGATATGCGCGGCACCGTATATAGCAAGAGTCGTGGAGTCGTCATTAAATGAAGTTGACGCAGGTGTCATAGAAGCTGCAAGGGCGATGGGCGCGAGCAATCTCCAGATCATATTCAAGGTGCTTCTTGTTGAAGCGAGAGTTTCCCTGTTTACCGGAGCTACAATTACTACCGGACTTCTTCTCGGTTATTCGGCAATGTCCGGAACGGTCGGCGGCGGCGGACTCGGTGACATAGCAGTCAGATACGGATATTACAGATGGCAGACAGATATCATGATAGTCACGGTTCTTTTACTGATCGTGATATTCCAGATAATACAAAATCTCGGCATGAGGTTTTCATCCAAGATCGATCACAGAAAGAAATAGGTTAATGACAGAAAACAGAAATCGTAAATCTATAATAAGGACAGGTGCTGCCGCAATCATCGTTGTGACGGCATTTTGTTTTGCCGGATGCACAGGGGAGACTGAAACGGAAGCACCCCGGGATGTATCCACGGAAATTGCGGTTACCAAAGACATAAAAACGGATACTAAAGAGCCGGAAGTATCTGATGCGACCCCGACTCCTACACCTGAGCCTACCGCGACATCCGAGCCGGAAGCTGATGTGGTTAGTCCGGCAGAAGCCGACGAATATAACAGTGAGCTTACCGATAAGCATGTAAGGCTGCGACTTGACGGTAACGGCAATGATGTTTTTGCATTATGGGGAACCGGCAAGCCGGATTACCGCTACGGACCTTCCCTGATGCTTTGCGACGATGGCGGGATAGATGCCTGGTTTGCGTCTCCCGGAGACGGGAAAAAAGAGTATGACTGGATCACCTACAGGCATTCCGATGACGGAGGAAAAACATGGGGTAATGAGAAAGTTGTCCTGTCACCGACTCCGAATACAGCGGACTTTAAATCAGTATGCGATCCGGACGTGTTCTATTATAACGGATATTATTACATGGGCTACACGGCTACGGGCAATAAAGAGGGCCTGTGCAACAATGTATTTCTTGTAAGATCTCACAACCCTGACGGTCCTTATGAAAAATGGGACGGAAACGGCTGGGAAGGAGAGCCTGTTCCGATAGTCTATTTTACCGGTGTCGATATAGGCTGGGGAGTCGGAGAACCGAGCTTTGTTGTAGTAGACGATAAACTGTATCTTTATAACACGCTGGATTCTTTTTCGGATAAATACGGATGGGTACGGGCTACGGAAGTTAGGACTGCCGACCTTACCGATCCTTTGTGGCCCGCAGATCTTCAGTATGAAGGCATATCGGTCTACAGGAACGACTGTACGGATAAGAACGATTACACATATGCCGATTCTGATTCGTGGGATGTCGCATACCTTGATGACAGTCACAAATTTGTGGCACTTACCACAAACAGAAGATTTAAGGATGACAGCTGCCTTCTGTATTATGAATCGGATGACGGTATTAATTTTGAACGTGTTTCCGAACTTAATACTGATGTGTACAGCGGATGCCATAACTGCGGTCTGATGTCGGATCCGTATGGTCATATAGGCAAGAACGATAAGAAGCTCATCGGCTATGCTTATGCCGGGTCCGGAGAATCCAAATGGGGAGTCTGGGCGACAAGATTTGTTCCCGTAAAGATCGATTATACGGACGAACCTGACCGTGAGGAAGACGGCTCTGAGAATCTCAAACAGAAGATCAAGATCGATGAATCGCTTCTCGGAAAGGAAGCGATAATGCTCGTAACGGACCAGCTCACATACACCACATCGGTAGGTGCGGGACCTGTCAATATCTCATACTATCTGTTCAGTTCATACAGGAGTAAGAGCAGCATCAGTGCGGACAACATACATTTTACGAAATACGACAGGAACATACTTGAAGTTTCGGAAGGAAGGCTCGTACCGATAAAAGAAGGGATCACAACCGTAGGAATAGAATATAACGGTCTAAGAAGAGATATAAGCGTTTGTGTCATGCCTGAAGAATACGATGAATCGCAGATAATAAGATTCTATCCGATATGCAAAAGGTATGATATCACTCTTAACGAGCCGATCATAATAAAGATCAGGCCGATGGCCGTGTTCAGGAATTATGAAATACATGAGCTGTCGGGATATGAGATAAATTCCAATGAAATAACGTTCAGATCATCTGACACGTCTGTTTGCCGCGTCAAGAAAGACGGAACGCTCACCCCGGTCAAGGCCGGAACGAGCGTTATATCGATAGAGGGTGATGGTTGTCGTGCCACCATTGATGTCTATGTAACGGAGTGATCAATCCGTATTGTTTTCAGGCTCCTGAGTCGGTTCCTGAGTGGGCTCCTGGGTGGGCTCCTGAGTGGGCTCCTGGGTGGGTTCCTGAGTGGGCTCCTGGGTGGGTTCCTGAGTGGGCTCCTGAGTCGGAGCTTGAGTGGGCTCCTGAGTCGGTTCCTGAGTGGGCTCCTGAGTCGGTGCCTGAGTGGGCTCTTGAGTTGGTGCCTGTGTAGGCTCTGCAGTAGGTGCATGTGTAACGGTCTGTGTAGGTATAGGAGTCGGCGTTGGCGTTGGAGTCGGAGTCGACGTTATTGTCGGTTCAGGAGTGTTGGTGGGCTCGGAAGTAGGTGCAACGGTAGCCGTAGGAGCTGCTGTGAGTGTAGCTGTTGGAGTTGCCGTAGGCGTAGTCTCCATCATCATGTTCATGAGGTCTTGCAGCTTATCAGCATCGATCCCTGAGCCGTCATCCATCGTTACCTTGGTCCTGTTGGGATTCGGTTTGATATATTTAACTTTATACTCGCCATCGTCGGAAATGCCCGGTACCGGATGTGAGACGATATAATCAAAGATCGCCTGGCAGCCGCTTCCGGAATAATGTAATCCGTCACCGCCGTTGTATTCGGACTTAACCTGACCGTCCGATCCTGTCAGTATTTCCGCAAAATCCAGATAGAATATATGCTTTTCTTTGGCTGTGTTTAACAGAAAATCATTGTATTTAACGATCCATGAATTCTGAACGGTCTTCTTATATGGTCCGTTATCATTAACAGGCCCAATGGACATAAGTACCACGTTAGAATTGGGAGCCTGTGTCATCACGTTGTCGATAAGATCGATAAATGTGTTCTTATAGTGCTCTTCGCTCGGGTCGTTTATTCCGTTAACTCCGAGAGCTATATAAATAACGGGGGCCTGATGAGATGCGAGATATGATTTTAACGTGTATTCCTTACCTGCATTGTTGATGAACGTATTGTTCTTAAATGAAGGATGTGAGATACCTATCTGGGCTAGCGCGGCGTCGTCGTTGATCAGCCCGTAATTGACCATTGCAACTGTTCTTGAATCGCCGAGGAAAACACAACGGTTCATGTATCCGTTTTTGGTGCCGGATTTCTCCGCTAGAACGGTTGTGGCTTCGGTGCTCTCAACCTTGGTTTCTGCGGTTGCCGTTTCGACAATGGTGATCTCTTCGGTGTCTGTTGCGGCTGTATCTTCCGAGCCTTCACTTTCAAGTGTGATATCGAGTGATGCATCGTCTGTATCCGATGCGGTCTTTTCGGGTGAGTTTATTTTGAGTACAACAATTATAGCGACCGTAAGTATGAGTCCGACCGCAAATGAAAGGATTATTACCAGTTCTTTTTTGCTCAGCCTTCGAAGAAAATGTCTGTATGTTCTCCTAAGAAGGCTCTTGAGGGATCTTAAGATTCTCATAATCCTTAATATTATAGCATATTTTGGAAATCTGATGAAATTTTCTGACTATTCTTCGTCTTCCGTTTCCTCATCCTCATAGTATTCTTCATCGGACTCGTCCTCAAATACAGACGAACTGATAGTCCTGAATGAGTAAAGGCGAAGAGCGTTTGTAATGACAAAGATGCTTGAGATGCTCATTGCTGCCGCACAGAACATCGGATCAAGAAGCCATCCGAAAGCTTTGTAAAAGCATCCTGCGGCAAGAGGGATACCTATGATGTTATAGAAAAACGCCCAGAACAGATTCTGGTGGATCACGGAGAGAGTCTCCTTTGATAAGCGTATAGCGTCGACTGCCGTCATAAGACTGTTCTGCACAAGGACAACGTCGGCAGCGTCGATCGCTATATCCGTACCGGCTCCTATAGCGATACCCGTATCGGCAACCGTAAGTGCGGGGGCATCGTTTATTCCGTCACCGATCATCGTAACTTTTCCGGTCTCGCGGAGCTTTTTGACTATCGTTGCTTTTTCATCGGGAAGTACATCGGAGATAACTTCGTCGGGTTCGATACCGACCTGTTCACCGACGGCTTCGGATGTGGCAAGCCTGTCACCGGTTACCATACATACATGGATATCTTCGTTATGAAGTGCCTCGATCGCCTCGCTGCTTCCTTCCTTGATCTCATCCGCGACAGCGATAACACCGAGCATTCCGGATTCGGATGCAAACAATGTCGGTGTTTTTCCTTCGGCAACAAGTCTTTTTATACTTGCTCTGAAATCGGTGTTGTACTCATCATCTTCCCTGCCGAGAAGTGATTCGCCGATGAAGACCTCGCTGCCGGCATAGATAGTCCTTCGCTTTCCGCCTATGTTTATGTCCGCTTTGATACCTTTTCCGGGGATCGCTTCAAAATACGTTGTCTGCATTACCGGCACAAATCGTTTTTCAGCAAAGTCACATATCGCCCTGGCAACCGGATGTTCACTTTTTGACTCGAGCGCATATGCGATCGACAACAGCAGATCCCTGTGCTCGATATCGTTCTGGGTACTTATGATATCCGTGACTTTGGGACTGCCGGTCGTAAGAGTACCTGTCTTATCCACAACGACGATCTGTGTTCTTCCGGCATTCTCAAGTGCCTGTGCGGTCTTATAGAGGATACCGTGTTTTGCGCCGACACTGTTACCGATCATTATCGCAACAGGTGATGCAAGACCGAGAGCGCAGGGGCAGCTTACGATCAATACGGCGATCGCCCTTGAAAGGGAAAAACCTAACCCGGTACCATTAAGCATCCAGACAGCAAATGTTATGACCGAAATAAGGATGACGATCGGGATGAAGATAAATGAGATCTTGTCGGCGGTATTTGATATATGCGCGGTTCCCGTAGCGGAATCCGAAACCATCTTGACGATCCTGGAAAATGCGGTGTCTTCCCCGACGCTTGTTGCCCGGCATGTTAAGTGTCCGGACAGATTGATCGTTGACGCGCTGACGGTCATTCCGGCAACTTTGTCAACCGGCATTGATTCACCTGTAAGAGATGATTCGTTTACGGCACTCGTTCCGGATTCGATCACGCCGTCAACCGGCACGCTCATTCCGGGTTTGAGAACAAAAATATCACCGACGCGCACTTCTTCTATCGGAACTTCCGTTTCCTGTCCCTTCCTCAAGACAAGAGCTGTTTTGGGAGACAGGTCCGCAAGTTCGGAAATGGCGTTTGACGTTTTGCCTTTGGCAAGAGCCTCAAGGTACTTACCTGCAAGAACAAGTGTCAGGATCATTGCCGAGGACTTAAAATACAGCTCGGTCTCACCCGTATATTCGCTCATGTTCTTATAGTAGATCATGCTTATCATCGATACGACGGCGCTGTACAAAAACGCAGCAGTAGCACCAAGACATACGAGCGTATCCATGTTGGGGGATCTGTGAAACAGTGAAGAATACCCGCTTATAAAAATACTGCGGTTTATAAATATGACCAGAAGTACAAGTATCATCTGAAGTGCATATAAGATAGCCTGTTCCGACTGCAGCCACTCGGATAAGGGAAGAAACAGTATTACGGTCAGAACGGCGGAAATAATGAGTTTTGTCAGCAGCTTTTTATGATCGGACATAACAGATCCTTTCGGTTGTCTTATTCGTCAAAATACAATATTTATTAAACAAAAGAATTATACTACAAAATGTGGTAGAATTGGTAGCGTAATGTTGCACGCTATCTTCGGAGGCAGATATGGTCATTTTAAAAGGAACAAAAGTCGTATCGGGAATAGCGATCGGAAAGCTTTTTGTATATATGCATCCCGATAAACACATATCGAGGAACACGGTTGAAGATACCGATTCCGAGATCAGGCTGTTCAACGATGCCCGCAAGAAGGCCATTGAACAGCTGGAGGAACTGTACAAGTCATCGGCCGAATATCTCGGCGATACAAACGCGTCCATTTTCGTTGCCCAGGAAATGCTCCTTGAGGATACCCAGTATATTGAATTTGTGGAAAAACAGATAAGCGAGTCGAAGTATAATGCGGCATATGCCGTTGCGCTTGCTTCCGATGAATTCTCACGTCTGTTTACATCTATCGAAGACAAATACATGCAAAGTCATGTTGCGGATGTCCGTGATGTCTCGGAGCGGATGCTTCGGATATTGTGCGGAGCGGAAGCTGAGATGATAGAGCCCGGGGAGCCGTGTATATTTGCATCGGATGATTTTAACGCAGGTGATATAGTCCAGTTTAACAGGGAAAATGTTCTCGGACTGGCTACGATGTTCGGATCTCCCGTAAGCCACGCTTCAATACTTGCGGGAACGCTGGGCCTGCCTTCGGTCGTCGGTCTCGGACAGGAGATGCTCTCGATATATGATGGCAGGAGCGCCATATTAAACGGTCTTAAGGGTGAACTCATCATCGATCCGGATAAACGTATGATGGAAAGGATGAAGAGGAAACAGAAGGAATTTGAAGAGCAGCAACGCATGCTCCTGCTACTCAAAGGAAAAAATAACATAACAAAGAGCGGTGCATACATTAACGTATATGCAAACATCGGAAGTGCCGAAGGCGTGGAAACCGCGCTTATGTATGACGCAGGCGGGATAGGCCTTTTCAGGAGCGAGTTCATATATATGGAATCTCCGACTTATCCGTCCGAGGATGAACAGTTTTTAATATACAAAGAAGTGCTTGAAAAGATGCGCGGAAGAAAGGTCATCATAAGAACGCTTGATCTTGGAACGGACAAACAGGCATCGTATTTCAGACCTGAAAAAGAGGCGAATCCTGCACTCGGCTATCGCGCGATAAGGATAAGCCTTGCCCAGCCGGGATTGTTCAAAACACAGCTTCGGGCACTTTTCAGGGCATCGGCATTCGGGAACCTTGATATTCTTTTCCCTCTTATCATCTCAACGGATGAGGTCAGACAGATCAAGAAGATCATAAAAGAAGTTACGGGTGAACTTGATGCGGAAAACATCGAATACAAAAAAGATTTAAGACTCGGGATCATGATAGAAACTCCCGCAGCGGTCATGATAAGTGATGAGCTGGCAAAGGAGGTTGATTTCTTCAGCATAGGAACGAACGATCTTACACAGTATACGCTTGCAATAGACAGACAGAACCCCAAGCTTGAAACATATTTTAACAGGATGCATCCTGCGGTATTCAAGATGATAAAAATGACGGTCGAGAATGCTCATAAGGCCGGAATACCGGTTGATATATGCGGAGAAGCCGCGGCTGATCTTTCCCATACAAAAGATTACATCGCCATGGGGATCGATGCGCTGTCGGTAGCTCCGAACATGGTACTTCCGCTTCGGAAAAAGATCAGGGAGTGCGACTGAAATCTTGAACTATATATTGGATATATGGTAGTATTATATAGTTATTTTGCGCTAAATGATGTGGGAATGAGGTTTGTATGAAGATCGGATTTGATAATGAAAAGTATCTTAAGACGCAATCGGAACATATCCGCGAAAGGATAGGGGAATTCGGAGACAAGCTGTATCTCGAATTCGGAGGGAAACTGTATGATGATTATCATGCATCGAGAGTTCTTCCCGGGTTTGAACCGGACAGTAAGCTTAGGATGCTCATGCAGCTCTCCGATCAGGCCGAGATCGTCATAGTCATAAATGCGATGGATATCGACCGCAAAAAGGTCAGGGGTGATATCGGAATAACATATGATGAGGATGTGCTGAGGCTGAAACAGCTTTTTGAAGATAAAGGTCTTTACGTGTCATCCGTTGTCGTAACCCACTTTACCGGACAGGAATCCGCCAAGAAGTTCAAAGAGCGCATGAAGAAGAGAAATATCAATGTCTACATGCACTATTTTATAGAAGGATATCCTTCAAACATTCCGCTTATCGTAAGTGACGAAGGATTCGGAAAGAACGATTATGTTATAACGACAAGGCCTCTTGTTGTCGTAACCGCGCCCGGTCCCGGAAGCGGGAAAATGGCTACATGCCTGTCGCAGCTGTATCACGAGAACAAGCGCGGGATCAAAGCGGGGTATGCAAAGTTCGAGACTTTCCCGATATGGAACATACCGCTTAAGCATCCGATCAATCTTGCATATGAAGCTGCAACGGCGGACCTTGACGATGTTAACATGATAGACCCGTTCCATCTTGAGGCGTACGGAGAAACAACGGTCAATTACAACAGGGATATAGAGATATTCCCCGTTCTCAATGCCATGTTTGAGGAGATATACGGGCAGAGTCCTTATAAGTCACCGACCGATATGGGTGTTAACATGGCAGGCAACTGCATAATAGATGACGAGGTATGCTGTGAAGCTTCAAAACAGGAGATAATAAGAAGATACTATACGACCCTTAACAGGGTGGTTGAAGAAAAGGCTAATGAAAGTGAAGTCTTAAAGATCGAGTTCCTTATGAAACAGGCAGGCATCACGACCGACGACAGGAAAGTTACCGTTGCGGCAAATGCTCGTGCGGAAAAGCTCGGTGTACCGACAGCGGCGATCGAACTTGAGAGCGGAGAGATCATCACGAGTAAGACAACGGATCTTCTCGGTGCCTCGGCAGCGCTTCTTCTTAACGCACTCAAGTATCTCGGAGGAGTGGATCATGATACGCATCTTATCTCTCCCGAAGCGATAGAGCCTATAGCGGAACTTAAGGTCAAGTTTCTCGGAGGAAAGAACCCGAGGCTTCATACCGATGAGGTACTCATTGCGCTATCGATAGCATCGATCTCGGACGAGAATGCAAAAGTGTCACTGTCACAAATACCGAAGCTCAAAGGCCTTCAGGCGCATACTTCGGTGATGCTGTCGCCGGCTGATATACGTACATTTAAGAGACTTGGTATCGACGTGACGAGCGAGCCGGTCAAAACAGTTAAGATAAAGGAAAAATAAAGGAGCGGATATGGACAGACCTGTACTTGTAATAATGGCAGCGGGAATGGGAAGCAGATACGGCGGATTGAAACAGATCGACACCGTTGATGATGATAACGACAAGATCATTGATTTTTCGATCTTTGATGCAAAGCGCGCGGGATTCGGCAAAGTCATATTCATAATAAAAAAAGAGAACCTTGAACTTTTTAAAGAGGCGGTAGGTGATGCCGTATCAAAGCATATCGAGGTTGAGTATGTTTTCCAGGATCTTTCCGATATACCGGAAGGCGAAAAAGTATACGCACAAAGGACCAAGCCGTATGGAACGGCACACGCTGTAAGATCTGTAAGAAACGTTGTAAAGGGCCCCTTTGCCGTTATTAACGCGGATGATTTTTACGGAAAGGAAGCCTTTTGCAAGATATTCGATTATCTCGAAGAAGTTAAGAATGAGCGTGGCAGATACTGTATGGTAGGATACGAGCTCGGAAATACGCTTACCGAAAACGGGTCCGTAAGCCGCGGGATATGCACGGTTGATGATAATGGTGATCTTGTCGACATAGTTGAGCGTACGAAGGTAATAAGAACCGATGACGGTGCGGCCTATACGGAAAACGGCGAAGATTATATCGATATTGCGGCAGACAGCCCGACAAGTATGAACATATGGGGATTTACACCGGATTTCCTTGAGGAGATCGATAAAGCATTTGTAAAGTTCTACAAGGAAGAACTGCCGAAAAACATCGAGAAGGCGGAGTGCTATCTTCCGTTCGTCGTGGACGGAATGATAAACGAAGGCAGAGCGGTTGTAAAGGTTCTCAGGTCTTCCGATAAATGGTTCGGTGTTACTTACAAAGAAGATAAAGAGTATGTAAGGGAACGTATAGCCGGATTGAAAGAGGCGGGAGTGTATCCCAAAAAGCTTTGGTAAGCCTAATGGAATGACATCTCGTGGTCATATTCCGCTACGTCCTCCGAGAATTTCAGAAGCGTATCGAACGATGTTTCGCGTGTTACTTCGCATTTGCCGTCGCGCATGCATTCATACAGATAATGGCTTATATCTTGGCTGAAGTGTGAGTAGTCTTTGTAATTATCAAGATCGGTAATTATATCCCAATTATCCTGAAAATAGAATATACGGACGTTTTCGTGTTCAAGAAGACTGCTGAACACTTCGTTTTGTGCGCATATTTCCGCGGTAAGCCTGCCCCGGAGAATACAGTCATCCCAGTAAAGGATGCTGTACGGCGGCGAATAGAATATGAATTCGACATCGGGGCGTGCTTCGATATAAGGAGTGACTCCGTCGAGGAATTCATTTACATATCCGTAATACGCATCAAATCTTTCCTCATCTTTCTGCTGCATCAGCCTGTAAGGAAGATAGGTAGCTCTTGCGACATACTTGTCGAACTTATATCTTCCTGCCCAGCAGTATGCGCTGTCGGCAGAAAACCCTTCGGTGATATTGTTAATGATAAACTGCGGGATAAATACGAACGAGACCGATTTATTCCAAAGATAGTAAATGTCGTCAGAAAGATCATCGTTTTCCAGGTAATCCGGTATCGTTGTTGGATGCTCGGCCGGATTGTGAAGAAGAAGATAATTGTCGAGAGAGATTATCACGGTCTTTGTTTCGGGCTTTGACAGTACGACATTAAGAAGTCTTCTGTAGTCGTCAAAATGTGCACCCTGCATGGAAAGTTTGACGGTTTTGTTTCCGATGACTCCGTCGTCAAACCATCCTGCCTCGAAGTTTTCGCTCATTGACGAACCGACTATCGCAGTGTCATAGTCCATATGCTTTGCTACGCCGATCTGCTGTCCGCGCTCTTCCGTTTCTGCCGCGGCAAGGCCGAAAAACGGGGCATGATAATGGACAAAAGGATCTATCACGACCGTGGCGACCGCGATCAGAAGGAGAAGCCCGAGAGAATATGCGATTGATCTTACAAAATACTGTTTGTTTGTCATGACCTAGAAATTTACATATATAAATTCAGCGACCTCGGACAGTGACAGCACTGACCATGTGAAAAGTATAACGGTGATCGCAACTTTTTTGCCTGATGCCATAAAGCTGTCGCATCTTTCCCTGACTGTTTTCGAAAAAGCGCTAAAGTAGATACCGATCGCTATAAGAATGATCCATATCGCGCATCCGCTGTAGTAGGTAAGATCCGGCGCAACTTTTAGTATGATCCACTGAAGCAGCTGGAACTCTGTCGGAATACATGCTGCTATAAGCGTACTGTTAAGCGGAACGAATCCTCCGGTAAAGAGCTGTTTAAACATATCCATCGCAACTACCGTATCATCTGCACGAAACAGCACCCATGCCAGATTCACAAAAGTAAAAGTCAGAAACCATCGTATTGCCTTTGGAACCTTTTTTGTAACCGGGGATATAAGTTTATCTGTTATGATCCCGACTCCGTGAACGGCTCCCCATAACACGAAATGAGTTGCCGCACCGTGCCACAGGCCGCTTATCAGGAATATGAACATGTTGTTGAAATAAGTCCGTATCTTTCCTTTTCTGTTTCCGCCCATAGGGATGTAAAGGTAGTTTCTGAAAAATCTCGTAAGCGATATGTGCCATCTTTTCCAGAATTCGCTTATTGAAAGACTTCTGTACGGGCCGTCAAAGTTTTCGCAAAGGTCCAGACCGAGCATAAGACATATTCCCGATGCAAGATCGCAGTAACCCGAGAAATCAAAGTAGATCTGAAGAGTATATGAAAGTATCACAAGTATTGCATTGCTCGTTCCGAGATTGGGAATGTTGGCATATCCGATATCCGCAAACTTTCCGAGATTGTCGGCAAGAAGGAGTTTTTTGGCAAGGCCAAGGGTGAACCTGTAAAAGCCTTTTGCCATGCGGTCATGATCGATATGCTTACGCATACTGTCATTAAACTGCGGGATCATCTCTGTTGTAAGAGCGATCGGACCTACGGTTATCTTCGGAAAGAAACTGACAAACAGCGCATAGTCGGCAAAGGAATACTTTATGGATGGATCCCTGTATGTATCAACAAGGTAGGCTATCTGTGAGAACGTAAAGTAGCTTATACCGACCGGGACGACAACGGCTTCAAATGAAAAACTGCCGCCTCCTGCCTGTTCGATAAGGTGTCCGATATATGAAAGATATTTGCAATATACAAGGAATACGATGTTAACAATGATACCGGCTGCAAGGATCAGCTTCCTGGCCGTCCCGGAAATATCCTTTGTCAGGCCGTATGTTGCGATGATATAACAAAAAGCGACCGATGCGATAAGCGCGCAAAGTCCCTTTACTCCGGGAGTAAGAAGTCCGTAAAAAAGCAAAGAAGAAACAAGCAGTATGATTTTTCCGAGGGTATAAAGATTACGGGAATTAGCGATCATATACAGTATGATCGTGATCGGCAGAAATATAAAAATAAAGGAATATGACGGAAGTATCATAGCGAGGCAATTATATCATAAATTCATAATATGGGTAATAAACACACAAAATTCACATCAAAAAGTTGATTTTACGCATGTTTATAACTATAATAAACCGATAAACAAAAGAACAGATTTCTGTGGGAGAACATATGGAAAACAAGGATAATAATAATTCCGGAAATAACAATAAAAACAAAAAACAGAATCAGCAGATGCTTCTTATAATTCTTGTGGTATCTGTCGTGCTTTTTGTCATCCTCTCATATATGCGAACGATGTTTTCAAGTGCGACAAACCAGAAGATCACATACGATGCGTTTATTGAAAAGATCGAAAGCGGTGAAATTGACAGCGTCATCATCAGCAGTGATGAGATCACGATCCTTCCCAAAGGACAGGAAAAGGCGTATGTGCAGGTCAAGTATTATACGATCCCCGTGTATGATGAATCGCTTACTGACAGGCTGCTCAAGGCAGGCGTTAAGTTTGAACAGAAGGAGTCCGATTCTTCTTCTATCATACTCTCGTTCGTGCTGTCATACATCCTGCCGATACTCCTGTTCTGGCTCATAATAAGTTTCTTTATGAAGCGTATGGGCGGCGGGGGCATTATGGGTGTCGGAAAGAGCAACGCCAAAATGTACGTCCAGAAAGAGACGGGTGTCACGTTCAAGGATGTTGCGGGTCAGGATGAGGCAAAGGAATCGCTGCAGGAGGTTGTTGATTTCCTTCATAATCCCGGCAAATACGTGAAGATCGGTGCAAAGCTTCCGAAAGGAGCGCTTCTTGTCGGACCTCCCGGAACAGGTAAAACACTTCT
>JAEEGL013669238.1_pt1 | contig 27045 bp, 19 predicted proteins | sample 9134231 | NCBI WGS metagenome assembly JAEEGL01 (sample SAMN16246548, study PRJNA631951) | gut metagenome | biome: gut microbiome; feature: rumen; material: fiber-attached | host: Bos | place: Iran: Karaj | collected 2018-10 | reverse complement strand
GCATTTCGGCAAAAGCCCTCATGCTTTTCTCGGCCGCGCTGCGCCACATGGAGCGTAAAAAAGGGGCAACAGTGTTGCGCCTTTAGCGGAATGCCGAAGCAGCTATGCTGCGAGGGATAGGCGCGGAACGCGGGCGTAAAAAGGAATGCACGGGGCGGACCCTGCCGCCCGTCGATTGCCTCTTTGACCATTCACCGAATGGTCAAAGTCGCTGCGCGACCGGAAAAAGGTACGCACGGGGCGGACCCTGCCGCCCGTCGATTGCCTCTTTGACCATTCACCGGATGGTCAAAGTCGCTGCGCGACCGGCAATCGACCTCCTGCGAGACATATCCGAGTAACTGTATGAAAAAAGCCGCTGTGGAGTTGTAAAGATACTCCATAACGGCTTTCGTTTTAGCATTATTTTAGGTCGATGGGTGACGCAACTTCCTTGCTCGGATGCCGGAATGAAGGAGCATTTTTTCTCATTTTCCCGTGAACGGCGGGCCGATCAGCCCTTATCGTTCACGAACCAGACGTACACCACGGGCGCGCCTTCGGCGTCGCGGCCCATGGGATAGCCGTAGATCCACTTGTATTCCCTGCCGGCCTCGAGCCTGCCCGCGCCGGGGTAATGCTGGTGATAGACGAGCTTGAGCGTGCCGCCCTCGCTCGTTTCAAGCATCACCTCGTAATGGTCGATATGCTCGATCACCTGCGTCACCTTGCCCTTGATATTATAGGCATGTGTGCCGGGGCGGGTGAGCGCGTCGTAATTCATTGCCCACGCGCCCTCAACATAGGTCTTCCAGTCGGGCGCGCGCTGAATATGTATGCGCCTTTCGGAGGCTATGCCGGTGGCGTCGGTGCATTTGAGCGTGACGGTGAAATCGCCCATCTCGGCGATGACCGCGTCGAAGGCAAAGCTGCCGTCGTCGGAAACGGTTATCTCGTTTATAGTCACCTGCTCGCTGTCGGGCTCGGCAAGCAGCATCGCGCCCTCGGGCACGCGCCCCGTGACCCTTACGGTGTCGCCGGGATCGGCCACGCGCTGAGAGAACGCGGGATCGCCGTAATCCCAGGGCATCTGGATGACGGGCGGCTCGGGTATGGCCACAGTCACGGTGAACGTCTTTTTGAATATCGCGCAGCGGGGCTTCTGCGCCGTGAACGTGACGGTGTAATCGCCGTTTATGTCGATCTGGGTCTCATAGACGAAATTGCCTTCGGCGGTGACGACGAGCGAATCGCCGTCCACATCCACCTTGGCGCCCCTGTCCTCGATATGCCCCTTTATCCTCACGCTGCCGTCGTCGGTGAATATGCCGTCCTCGGAATCGAACGTGACGTCAAGCGCGGGCACCTCCAGCATGATATAGCCCATGTCGGATATGGGCACAAGCTCGCCCGCCTCGTTTCGGGTGTAAAATTTGGGCTGCACGGAATAAGCGGTGCTGTCGATGGGCTCGTCGGGTATCAGCTCGGAGCCGCGAAGGTCGAACGAGATGCGGTTGTTTTCGTTGACCTGATACTGCCGCCTTGCGCCCGTCGGGGTCTCGTAGACGACCGCGGAGCCGTTTTCGGCAAATATCGTCACGTGATAAAGATCGGCGTCCGCCGCGTCCTGCACTATCTCGGGCGAGCGCGGCTTGAAGGCGTTGGCCTCCTGCTCCGCGCGGTAATCGTCCAGCGCGCCCTTCACGAAATAGCCCGCTATGCCCAGCAGCGCAAGGCCCGCGATTATCGCAAACACCGTTATCGCCGCCTTAAGGCCCTTTCCGGATTTCTTCTCCTCACCGGCCGCGGGCTCCGCCCGCTTGGGTTCGGGCGCGGGTTTTTCCTTTTTCTTATTCTTTTCCTTGTTTTTTACGGGTTTTTTCTCCGGCATGACCTTGTCGGCGGTGGGCAGGGGCACCGTCTCGTCATCGAATACCGGCTCCTCCGGCGCCGGCACGGCGCCGCCCATGTTTTCAAGGGCGTTCGCAAGCGCCGCGGCCGATTTGAACCTTTCGCCGGGCTCATAAGCGCAGGCGGTCAGTATCACGCTGCCCAGATCCTCGTCCGCATCCACGGGCGCGGGCAGCTTGGCGCCCGCTATGCGCTTGAGCACCGCCGCCTCGGACTGCGCTTCGGTCACGGGCTCGGGCGCGGGCGGCAGAAAGGGTATGCGCCCCCTGTTCATAAGGCGGTAAAGTATCATGCCCAGGGAATAGACGTCGCTGGATTCGCTCTTGGCTTCGCCCTTTAAAAGCTCGGGCGCGGAATAGACGCGCGCGGCGGGATCGGGCGCTTCGTCATCGGCCGTTCCCGCGATCCTTGCAAGCGAATAGCCGCCCAGCTTGAAGCCTTCGCCGGTGACGAATATGTTTTCGGGCGTTACGTTCCTGTGCACTATGCCCTGCGACGAGAACACCTCGAGCGCGGCGGAGATATCCTTTGCAAGCTTCACGGCCTCGTCGCGGGTGAAGGTCTTTTTTTCGGCAAGGGACTCAAGCGTGCCGTAAAGCCCGGTGCGAATGAACAGATCGCAGCCCTTCTTCCCCTCGCGGGGGATCACGGCGCTCTCCTCATATTCCACAAGCTCCTTATGCCCCTTAAGCCTTTCGGCAATGGCCATTTCGCGGTTGGCCGCCCTCATGCGGTCATCGATAAAGGCGTCGATCGTGGCCTCGTCCATGCCGCCCGAAGCCAGCGTATCCAGCGTCTCCTCGTCGGTGGGAATGGGTATATGCTTGATCGCACGGTATTCCCTCCTGCCGTCCCTTTCGCGGTATGCCCGGTAAACCGTTTCGCGGTCGCTTTCCGATATCACGCCGTCAAAATACCACTCGCCGAATACGGGCTCGAATCTTTTTATGCTGTTCATGCTTCCTCCCGGATGAATTATTTGAGGATCTGCGCGGTTTTTATCAGATGTTTTCCCCCTCCTCCACGTATCTCGCGGCCTGTGTGGAGAAGAGCGTGTAATACTTGCCCCTCATTTCCATGAGCTCCTTGTGCGAGCCCTTTTCGACTATGCGGCCGTCCTCCATGACGAGTATCGTATCCGCAATGGTCGCGCTGGAAAGGCGGTGCGAAATGAATATGCTCGTCTTGTTATGCCGCAGCTCGTTGAACTGATTGAATATCTCCTGCTCCGCCATGGGGTCGAGCGAGGCGGTGGGCTCGTCCAGTATCAATATGTCGGAATCGGAATAGAAGGCCCTTGCAATGGCCAGCTTCTGCCACTGGCCAATGGAAAGCTCGGCGCCGTTCGCCTCGAAATAGCGCATGAGCGGGGTGTCATAGCCGTTGTCAAGCTTTTCGATATAGACGTCCGCGCCGCTCTTTTTGGCCGCGTCGCGCACCTCCTCGGGCCCGGCCTTGCGCTCGATATCGCCGAAGACGATGTTCTCGCCCGCGGTGACGGCGTATTTGCCGAAATCCTGGAATATCATGCCGAACATATCGTAAAGCTCCTTAACATCATACTCCTTTATATCGTGCCCGTCAAGAAGCACCGTGCCGCGCGAGGGATCGTAAAGCCTTGTGAGCAGCTTTACAAGAGTCGTCTTGCCCGCGCCGTTCAGACCCACGATGACGACCGTTTCGCCCTCGTTTATAGTAAGGTTTATGTCCTTCAGCACGTCGCGCTCCATGCCCTGATAGCGGAAGAACACGTTTTTGAACTGGATGGTGTGCCCCGTGCCGCGCTCAACGTGCCGGGGCTCGGGCAGCGAGGGCACTATGGTGGGCTTTTCGTTAAGGAACGAGATGAGGTTTTCTATGAACAGCGTGCCCTCGTAGATATTGGCGGTGGAAGCTATGAAGCTCGACACGCCCGCGCCTATCGCGGTGATGGCGCCCGTGTAGAGCGAGAAATCACCGACGGCGAATTCGCGGCGGAAAACGCCCCTTGCCAGGAATATGTAAAGCAGGCAGTATACCACGCTGGTGACGACCGCCGCGCCCAGTCCCCACAGGGTCTCCTCGATGCGCAGCTTTCGCAGGCCCTTGTAATAATCATCGAAGGTCGCCTTGTATTTATCGGTAAAGGTGTCGCCCAGATCGAACATCCTTATCTCCTTCACAAGATCCTTGTCGATCATGGTGGAGGCGTAATAATCCATCTGACGGCGGCTCTTGGAGCGGAAGAACATATAGTTCACGTTCTTCTTTTTATAGACGAAATTGACTATCGTGGTGGGTATCGATACGAGTATTATCAGCCACGGGCTCCACCAGCTCACGGCGAAGAGCACTATCACATAGCTTATTATGCTGATTATCGTGCTCAAAACCGAGAAGGTAGAGCTCATTATCTGTATCGGCCTCATGCCCGCCTCGCGATTGGCGTTCTCCATGCGGGCGTAGAAATCGGGCGAGTCATAGCTCACCATGTCGACCTCCTTGGCCTTTTCCATAATGAGCATCTTGACGTGGTTGGATACCTGCTCGCCCGAGACGGAAGTCACCGTGGCGTAAAGGCGCGATATCGCCTGATTTATGAAGGTGTAGGCAAACTGCAGTATCAGCAGCACGGCTATCACGCCGAAGGCCGCAAGCGCGCCGGAATAGGCGTCGGCCAGCTTGTTGATGATCTGCGCGCCGATGATGGAGCCGATAACGGGCATCACGCCGTTGAACACGGCCATGAAAACCATTATGAACAGAAGCGATCTCTTGGTATCCCACACGAGGCGGAATATGTAGAAAAGGCGGGAGAAAAAGTTTGCCACGACCCTGCCGATATAGGCGGGGACCTCCTTTATGCCCTTGGGCTTGGGCACGCGGTAGCGGTCGTTGACCGAGGTGTCGGAAATGCTGCGCATGGGGTTTGCCTTTCTGCGAATATATATACTTTATTGTATAACAAACCGAGCGCTTTTTCAACAGCAAATTGCGAATGCGGCGGGATTTTTGCCGAAACAGCCCCGGAGAAGTACTGACCACGGGGACAGATCTTATGGTCAGTGTCGTCACTTAAGAGGCGACCGTGCAAAGTACCCCAAACTCAGGGGGGGCGGCCATTCCAAGCACCCCAAACTCAGGGGGGTATTAAGCGAGCGAAGCGAGCGTCGCCCACGTGGCCGAAAAATAATCATTTTTCGAGCCGAGTGGGCGCACGCGCCGCGATAGGCGCGGAACGCGGGCGTCAAGTAACTGAGGCCGCTCCCGCGAGACATATCCCGGCCTCTAAAGGAATCGGCAGCTTAATGGGCTAATGCATCACAAAGAGAATAATAAAAAGGAATCCCCTCATCAGTCGTCTTCACTCCGTTCAGCCGACAGCTTTCCCGCCGTAGGGAAGCCCTTTATCCTCTTCGCCCGTTCACGCAACAAATATACATGCCCCAATGCCTTGGATTCTATTTACTTTTAGCGCGGTTTATGGTATCATTTCGGGGAATAGGTACTACCAATTATGGGAGGTTTTCACCGTGAAAAAAACAGCGCTTATTATGGGGAGCGACAGCGATCTTCCCGTCGTCGAAAAGGCGATCTCCGTACTGAAGAAGCTCGATATGCCCTTTACGGTGCATATCATGAGCGCCCACCGCACGCCCGAGAGGACGGCGGAATTTGCCAAGGCCGCCGCGGAAAACGGTTACGGCGTGCTTGTGGCGTTTGCCGGCAAGGCGGCGCATCTGGCGGGAGTTATCGCCGCGCACACCGTCCTTCCGGTAATTGGCGTGCCGATCAAGGGCTCGGACTTAGGCGGGCTGGACGCGCTGCTTGCCACGGTGCAGATGCCCTCGGGCATACCCGTGGCGACCGTTGCCATCGACGGCGGCGCCAACGCGGCGTGGCTTGCCGCAAGGATGCTTTCGGTTTGCGAGCCGGAGCTTGCGAAGAAGCTTTCCGACGAAAAGCTGCGCATGGCCCAAGAGGTCGAAGCCAAGGAAAGAAAACTTAACGCATAAAGGAGATATTACCATGAAGAGCAGCAGCAAATCCTATGCCGAAGCGGGCGTGGACATCACCGCCGGTTACGAGGCTGTAAACAGGATCAAGGAGCACGTTGCAAGGACCAAGATCCCCGGCACCGCTTCCGAGCTGGGCGGCTTCGGCGGCGCATTCGAGCTGATGGGCTATAAGGAGCCCGTGCTGATTTCCGGCACGGACGGCGTGGGCACCAAGCTTAAGCTTGCATTCCGCATGAACAAGCATGACACCATCGGAATCGACTGCGTAGCCATGTGCGTGAACGACGTTGTTTGCAGCGGCGCGCAGCCCATCTTCTTCCTTGATTACATCGCCTGCGGCAAGCTCCTTCCCGAAAGGATCGAGCAGATCGTAAAGGGCGTGGCCGACGGCTGTGTGGAATCCGGCTGTGCGCTGATAGGCGGCGAGACCGCCGAGATGCCCGGCTTCTATCCCGAAAACGAATACGACCTTGCGGGCTTCTCCGTGGGCGTCGTTGAAAAAGCCAAGCTTATGGACAATTCCAATGTGCGCGAGGGCGACGTGATAATCGCCATGCCCTCCTCCGGCGTGCATTCCAACGGCTTCTCGCTTGTGAGAAAGATATTCGACGTTGAGGGCGACGAGCTCTTCGAATACGTGCCCGAGCTGGGCATGAAGCTGGGCGAGGCGCTGCTGACCCCCACAAGGCTTTACGTCAAGCCCGTGCAGGCGCTGAGGAAGGCCTGCGAAGTCCACTCGCTTGCGCACATCACCGGCGGCGGCTTTTATGAGAACATCCCCCGCGCCATCCCCAAGGGGCTGACGGCAAGGGTCTATCGCGATAAGGTGCGCGTGCTGCCGATATTCGATATCATAGCGAAGCGCGGCAATATACCCGAGCGCGACATGTTCAACACTTTCAACATGGGCGTGGGCATGATCGCGACCGTGCCCGCGGCGCAGGCCGAAGCGGCGATCGCCGCCCTTAAGGGAACGGGCGTGGACGCTTACCCGGTTGGCGAAGTGATCGAGTCCGACGAGGGCGTTATCGTATGCTGAACAAAACAAGGATCGCCGTGCTGGTATCCGGCGGCGGCACCAATCTGCAGGCGCTGATCGACGCCGAAGGCCGCGGCGGGCTGCCCCACGGGAGCATAGCGCTCGTCGTTTCCAACAAGGCGGGAGCATATGCCCTTGAAAGGGCAAAAAACGCGGGCATCCCGGGCGTTTTCATTCCCGGCGGCCCGGATTTCGAGTCGCAGCTTGAAAGGACTCTTGCCGAATACGGCGTCGAGATGATAGTCCTTGCCGGGTTCCTGCGCATACTCTCCGCCGGATTCATCGAAAGCTGGGAAGGGCGCATAATCAACGTGCATCCCTCGCTGATACCGTCCTTCTGCGGCATGGGCTTTTACGGTCTCAGGGTGCACGAGGCGGCGCTTAAGCGGGGAGTGAAGGTGACGGGAGCCACGGTGCATATCGTCACCGCCGAGGCCGACGCGGGGCCCATACTCCTGCAGAAGGCCGTTGAGATATGCGCGGACGACACTCCCGAAACGCTGCAGAGGCGCGTGATGGAGCAGGCCGAATGGATCCTCCTGCCGAAAGCGGCGGAGATGATCGCCGAAAAAATCTATCTGGGAAAGGAACAATAACCATGAACGATCTTTATTCCCTTCTTCGCACACAGCAATATTCCGGCCGCGGTATAATCCTGGGCTCCACTCCCTCGGGCAAGGCGGCCGTCGCTTACTTCATAATGGGCCGCTCCGCATCATCCCGCGCAAGGCGCTTTGAAAGGAACGGGGACGATCTTGCCATCAAGTATCTGGCCTCGAAGGATCCCGAGCATCCCGAGCTCATACTCTATTCGCCCATACGCATGTATAAGAACATGCTTATCGTAACCAACGGCGATCAGACCGACACCGTTTATGAAGGCCTGCGCCTGGGCGGCAGCTTTGAATCCGCGCTTTCAACGCGCTGCTTCGAGCCCGATCCCCCTCATTTCACCGCAAGGATATCCGGCCTTGTCACGTTCGGCGGCAGGCCTTCCTATGAGCTGTCTGTGCTTAAGGCGGGCGATCCCGAGGGGAAAACCTGCGTGCGCAGCTTCTTCAAATATGAGGAACAGAAGGGAACGGGGCATTTCATACACACCTATATGGGCGGCACGGACGTTCTGAAGACCTTTGCGGGCGAGCCGTGGGAGGTCGATATCTCCGACGACATAGGCGAATTCACCGACGCCGTCTGGAACGGCATAAACGAGGACAACAAGGTGGCGCTTTACACGCGCTTCGTCGATCCCGCCTCGATGGAATACACCGACATACTGATCAACAAATACGAATGATGAACGGAGAATCACCATGAAAGAGCTTAAGTTAAAATACGGCTGCAATCCCAATCAGAACCCGGCGGCGCTCTCCATGCCCGACGGCGGCGAGCTGCCCTTTGAGGTGCTGAACGGCAACCCCGGCTATATCAATTTCCTTGACGCCATGAATTCGTGGCAGCTGGTCAGGGAGCTCAAGAGCGCGCTGAGCCTGCCCGCGGCGGCCTCGTTCAAGCACGTCAGCCCCGCAGGCGCGGCGGTGGGCGTTGCGCTTTCCGACGTTATGAAGAAAAAGCTCTTCGTCGAGCAGATCGAAAACATAAACGATTCCCCGCTTGCCTGCGCTTACGCAAGGGCCAGGGGCGCCGACAGGATGAGCAGCTTCGGCGATTTCATCGCGCTCTCCGATAAATGCGATATCACCACGGCCCGGGTCATAAAGCCCGAGGTTTCCGACGGCGTGATCGCGCCCGATTACGATCCCGAGGCGCTTGAGCTTTTGAAGACCAAGAAGGGCGGCAAATACTGCGTGATAAAGATGGATCCCGATTACTCCGCTCCCGAAACGGAGACCAAGGAGGTATTCGGCATAGCCTTCACGCAGAAGCGCAACGACGCAGTGCTTGATGAAAGCAAGCTTCAAAACGTCGTCACGGTCAATAAGTATCTGCCCGATAACGCCAGGCGCGACCTGATCGTTGCCATGATCACCCTTAAATACACCCAGTCCAATTCCGTGTGCTATGCGGTGGACGGGCAGGCGATAGGCGTGGGCGCGGGTCAGCAGTCACGCATACACTGCACAAGGCTTGCGGGCGACAAGGCCGATAACTGGCTCATGCGCGAGCATGAAAAGGTGCTTTCCCTGCCCTTTAAGGAGGGCATAGGCCGTCCCGACCGCGACAACTGCATCGACTGCTACATAGGCGGTCATGCCGAGGACGTGCTTGCCGAGGGCGAATGGCAGCGCTTCTTCACCGAAAAGCCCGAAGCTCTCACCGCCGATGAAAAGAGGGCGTTCCTCGATTCCCGCGCGGGCGTGGCGCTGGCTTCGGACGCGTTCTTCCCCTTCTCCGATAATATAACCAGGGCCGCGCGCAGCGGCGTCAAATACATCGTGCAGGCCGGCGGCTCCAAGCGCGATCAAGAGGTGATCGACGAGTGCGACCGCCTTGGCATAACCATGGTGATGAACGGCATAAGGCTGTTCCACCACTGAGGACGGATAAGGCTTATGAATATTATGGTGATCGGCGGCGGCGGCCGCGAATACGGGATAGCGAAGAAGCTTTCCGAGGATCCGAGATGTGAAAAACTCTACGTGCTGCCCGGCAACGGCGGCATGGAGGAATTTGCCGAGTGCGTGAATATTAGGGCGACCGATCTTGACGGCGTGTGCGAATTCGCTTCGAAGCACGATATAGGCTTTGCGGTGGTCACGCCCGACGATCCGCTTGCGATGGGCATGGCGGACAGGCTGCGCGCTCTTCACATACCCTGCTTCGGCCCCTCAAAGGCGGCGGCAAGGATCGAATCCAGCAAGATATTCTCCAAAAAACTCATGGAAAAATACGGCATACCCACCGCAAAGGCCACATCGCTCGATTCGTTCGAGTCCGCGCTGGAATACTTAAGCGGCGCCGAGCCGCCCATGGTCGTCAAGGCCGACGGGCTTGCGCTGGGCAAGGGCGTGTTCATATGCCGCACCAAATGCGAGGCCGAGGCCGCCGTGCGCGAGCTTATGGAAAACAGGCTCTTCGGCGAAAGCGGAGCCAGGGTGCTGATAGAGGAATTCCTCGAGGGCCCCGAGGTGTCGGTGCTGAGCTTTACCGACGGCAAAACGGTCGTTCCCATGGTCTCCTCAATGGATCACAAGACCGTGTTCGAGGGGGGCAAAGGCCCCAACACGGGCGGCATGGGCGTTATCGCTCCCAATCCCTTCTATACCGAAGAGATCGCCGCCGAGTGCATGGAGCGCATATTCATACCCACCGTGCGCGCCATGGAAAAGGAGGGCTGCCCGTTTACCGGCTGCCTGTATTTCGGCCTTATGATAACAAAGGACGGGCCCAAGGTGATCGAATACAACTGCCGCTTCGGCGATCCCGAGGCGCAGACGGTGCTGCCGCTGATGGAGACGAACCTGCTTGACGCCATGCGCGCCTGCGAGAACGGCGATCTGGATAAAACCTCCGTGCGCTTCTCGGATAAATGCGCGGCAAACGTGGTGCTGACCTCCGGCGGCTACCCCGGCAAATACGAAAAGGGCCTTCCCATCGAATTGAAAGCGCCCGATAAGGGCACAATGATAGTCCATGCCGGCACCAAGAGGACCGCGAACGGCTACGTGACCGCCGGCGGCAGGGTGCTCAACGTGATATCGGTCGCCGATACGCTGGACGAGGCGGTAAGCAAGGCCTATGAGCAAACTTCGCGCGTGAGCTTTCCCGGAATGTTCATGCGCCGCGATATCGGCAAAACTGCGCTCGATCATATAAATGCGAGGTAATCTATGGTTTACAGAGTCTACACCGAAAGGAAACCCGCCTTCTCCCACGAGGAAGAGGCACTGAAGAACGATTTTGTCACGCTCCACGGCATCGCGGGGCTTGAGAGGATACGCCTGCTGCGCCGCTATGACGCGGAGAACGTATCCGGGGATACCTTCAAAAAGAGCGTCGCCGGCGTTTTCTCCGATCCGCGCACCGAAGAAGTTTATTATAAGCTTCCCGAGGGCTTCGATCACGCGTTCGCGGCGGAATATCTGCCCGGTCAGTACGATCAGTGCGCCGACGCCGCGCAGCAGAGCATACGCCTGATCTCGCTGAACGACGAGGGCGCAAAAGCCCCCATCGTGCGCACGGCGCGGGTGTATCTTGTTTACGGCAAACTGACCGAATGCGAGCTTGCCGAGATCAAGGCCAGCCTTATAAACCCCGTCGACTCGCGTGAAGGCGAGCTTGGCGAATATCAAAGCCTTGCGCAGACCTATTCCGAGCCGGACAAGGTGGAATTCATAGATGGCTTCACCGCGCTTTCCGACGAGGGGCTTGAAAAGCTCATACGCGATATGGGCCTTGCCATGGATCTTGCCGACGCGCAGTGCTGCCGCGATTATTTTGCAAAGGAGGGCCGCGATCCCTCCGTTACCGAGATAAAGGTGCTGGATACCTATTGGTCGGATCACTGCCGCCACACCACCTTCAATACGCATATCGATTCGGTCGAGTTCGAGGACGAGACCGTGAAAAAAGCGTTCGAGCGCTATATGAAGCTGCGCGAAGAGGTGGGGGATAAAAAGCCCGTCTGCCTTATGGATATGGCGACCATCGGCGGCAAGTATTTAAAGAAGGCCGGCAGGCTCACAAGGCTTGACGAATCCAAGGAGATAAACGCCTGCACCGTCAAGGTCGATATCGATCACAACGGCGAAAGCGAGCCCTGGCTGCTGCTGTTCAAGAACGAAACCCACAATCATCCCACCGAGATCGAGCCCTTCGGCGGCGCGGCCACCTGCATCGGCGGCGCGATACGCGACCCGCTCTCGGGCAGGGGATACGTATATCAGTCCATGCGCATAACCGGCGCGGCCGATCCCACAAGGCCCGTTTCCGAAACCATCCCCGGCAAGCTTCCGCAAAGACGCATAGTGACCGAGGCCGCATCGGGCTTCTCGTCCTACGGCAATCAGATAGGCTTAGCTACGGGCCTGGTCAGGGAGATCTATCATCCCGGCTATGCGGCAAAGCGCATGGAGGTCGGCGCGGTGATCGCGGCGGCCAAGCAGGAAAACGTGCGCCGCGAGGAGCCCGCTCCCGGCGATTCCGTGATACTCATGGGCGGCAAAACCGGGCGCGACGGCTGCGGCGGCGCAACGGGCGCTTCCAAGGCGCACACCTCATCGTCGCTCGAGCTTTGCGGAGCCGAGGTGCAAAAGGGCAACGCCCCGGAGGAAAGGAAGCTGCAAAGGCTGTTCCGCGATCCCAAAGCCTCGCGCATGATAAAGCGCTGCAACGATTTCGGCGCGGGCGGCGTTTCGGTGGCCATAGGCGAGCTTGCCGACGGGCTTACGATCGAGCTTGACAAGGTGCCCAAGAAATACATGGGCCTGGATTCCACCGAGCTTGCGATATCCGAATCCCAGGAGCGCATGGCGGTCGTCGTGGAAAAGAAGGACGCCGAAGACTTCATCGCGCTCTGCGCGGCCGAGGGCGTCGACGCGGTGGAGGTGGCAAGGGTATCCGAGGAGCCCCGCCTCACCATGTATTTCAAGGGGCAGAAGGCCGTCGATCTTTCCCGCGAATTCATCGATACCAACGGCGCGGCAAAGCATATAAGCGTTAAGGTGGAAAAACAGCATGCGTATTCGCCCGAAGCCTGTGCGGCAGGCCCCGCCGAAAGGCTCAAAGCGCTTGCTTCCGACCTTAACGTCTGCTCACAGCGCGGGCTTGCCGAAACATTCGATTCCACCGTGGGCGCCAACACCGTGCTCATGCCCTTCGGCGGCAGGTATCAGCTGACTCCCACCCAGGCGATGGCGGCTAAATTCCCCGTGCCTGACGGCAAAACGAACACCTGCTCGGTCATGGCTTACGGCTTCGATCCGTTCGTTTCCGAGGCCTCGCCCTATTTCGGCGCTTATATGGCGGTTGTGAATTCGCTTGCCAAGCTTTGCGCGGCCGGCGCCGACATGAGCGAATGCTGGCTGAGCTTCCAGGAATATTTTGAAAGGCTCCGCTCCGAAAAGGCGTGGGGCAAGCCCCTTTCGGCGCTGCTTGGCGCGCTCGAGGCTCAGCTCGATCTGGGCGCGGCGGCCATCGGCGGCAAGGATTCCATGAGCGGCAGCTTCGAGAACATATCCGTTCCGCCCACGCTCATATCGTTTGCCGCGGGGCTGGGCAAAGTTAAGGATATCACCTCGCCCGAATTCAAGGCGGCGGGGCACAGCGTGTGCCGCCTGCGTGCGGCAAGGCGCGAAAACGGCCTGCCCGATGCGGATTCGGTAAAGGAGCTCTTCGGCATAATTTCCGAAGGCGTGCGCTCCGGCGAGATAGTCGCCGCCTACGTGCCCGAAAGGTTCGGCGCGGCGGAGGCCGTGCTTAAGATGGCAATGGGCAACGGAGTTGGCATAAAGCTCGATACCTGCGATATCTTCGGGCCCGAATACGGCGCGTTTATAATCGAAACCAAGCCCGGCTTCGAATGCGATAAGGCCGAGCCGATAGGCACAACGCTCGACAAGCCCGTGATCGTGATCGGCTCGGAGCAGATCGCGCTTTCGGATCTGCTTGAAAAATACGATTCCGCGCTTGAGGGCATATTCCCCACCCGCTGCGACAACGGCGAAATGCTCGATATCCGGTGTGCCGACAGGCCCTACGTCAAGCCCTTCGGAGTAAAGACGGCGCATCCCAAGGCGGTGATACCCGTGTTTCCCGGCACCAACTGCGAGTATGAGACCGAGCGCCGCTTCAAGGCCGCGGGCTTCGATACCCGGCTTGTGATAGTGCGCACCGGCTCTGACGCGAGCCTTTCCGATTCGATACGCTGCTTCAAAAACGCCGTGGATTCGGCCGAAACGCTCTTCATACCCGGCGGCTTCTCCAACGGCGACGAGCCGGACGGCTCCGGCAAATTCATCGCCGCCTTCCTGCGCAATGCCGACTGCGCCGCTTCCGTTGAAAAACTGCTTGCCCGCGGCGGCCTGATCGGAGGCATCTGCAACGGCTTCCAGGCGCTCCTGCGCACAGGCCTGCTGCCCTATGGCAAGTTCATGGAGCCCACCGCGGATATGCCCGCCCTCACCCACAACGTGATCGCGCGGCACATGTCCAGGATAGTGCGCGTCCGGGTCGAAACATCGGCCTCGCCGTGGCTGCGCGGCGTGCGCGCGGGCGAGGTGTATAACGTGCCCATATCGCACGGCGAGGGACGCTTTGTCGCCCCCGCTGAGGTGATCCGCGCGCTTGCGCAGAACGGGCAGATAATCACCCGCTACGTCGATCACAGCGGCAAGCCCTCGATGGATCAGAGCTTCAACCCCAACGGCTCCTTTGCCGCGATCGAGGGCGTGTGCTCTCCAGACGGACGCATATTCGGCAAGATGGGCCATTCCGAGCGCATCGGCGACGGCCTTTATAAGAACGTCGCGGGCGTCTATGATATGCACCTGTTTGGCTCGGCATTCGATTTCTTCAATTAAATCAACAGTTTCAGGAGGCAGATATGGCACTCATAATCGACGGAAAAGCGATAGCGAACAATGTCAAGGCCGAGGTCAAGGAGGGCTCCGAGGCGCTTGTCCGTAAATACGGCGAGGAAGCGCGCCCCAATATGACGCTGGTGCTCGTTGGCTCGGATCCCGTTTCAAAGCGCCTGGTAGAGCTTAAGACCAAGGACTGCGAGGCCGCCGGCATCACTCCCACGGTCATCTCCCTTTCGGAGACCACCTCCGAGGAAAAGCTGCTAAGGCTCATCGACAGGCTCAATAACGACGCCGACGTAAGATCCATACTCTGCCAGCTTCCCGTGCCGGAGCATATCTCCACCAAGAAGCTGCTTGCCGCCATCGCACCCGAAAAGGACGTTGACGGCTTTTCCGCCCGCATCGATTCCGACGATTACGATATCGCCGCCTGCACCCCCGCCGCCGTGATGCGCATGCTTAAGGAGGCGGGAGTCGACGTGGAGGGCAAGCACTGCGTGGTAGTGGGCCGCAGCAATATCGTGGGCAAGCCCATGGCGATACAGCTTCTGCTGAATAACGCCACCGTCACCGTGTGCCACAGCAAAACGGTCGGCCTTGCCGAGCATACTCGCCGTGCCGACGTGCTGATCGTTGCCGCGGGCAGGGCGCGCCTGATCACCGCCGATATGGTAAAGGAAGGCGCGGTGGTCATCGACGTGGGCATGAACTATATCGAAGGTCATCCTGTGGGCGACGTGGATTACGATTCCGTCGAGCCCAAGGCGTCCATGATAACCCCCGTTCCCGGCGGCGTTGGCCCCATGACAAGGGCTTACCTGCTTGTTAACGCGCTGAAATTGGCGGAAAGAGCGGCAAGAGGAAATCAGTAATCAGTAATTGTAAATCGGAAATTGTTGTGAGGATCCCGCGGGAGCGGGATCCTTTTTGTAATAAAGCTCCTGCGTTATCCTTGCGCCGCGTGGCGCATATCGAATGCGAAGCATATCCGGACCGAGCTGCATGTAAAAGCCCCCTCATCCGTAACTTGCGCCTGACGGATGAAGGGGCCGAAGAATGCACTGTGGATCAAACTCAAATCTCAGAACTCAAAAAGGTGATCGCGCAACTCACGACTTAGCCTCCGCTTCTTCCACGCGTTCCCCGCTCTCCTTCAGATGCTTTCTCCTTATCGTCTCGCTGAAAATGAAATGCGTCGCCGCGGTCATGCCCCAGCTTATGGGGTAGGAAAGGTAAACTATCCAAAGCTCGTCCACCGCGCGGCAGACGGTATAGATCCAGATTATCCTGAAAACGCAGGTGCCGATAAGCGAAATAAGGGTGGAGGTGGTGCTTCTTCCAAGCCCCCTCAGTATGCCCGAGCCGACCTCCATGAACGCCAGCAGGAAATAGGGGATCAGCATTACGTTCATCCTGGTCATTGCGGTCTCCAGCGCAAGAGGCGCGTCCACGTAAAGCGCAAGCAGCGGCTTGTGGAAGCCCAGCAGCACACCCGCGGCGATCACAGCTATCATCGCGGTCAGCGCATAGCAGCATTTCATCACCTTGCCTATGCGCTTATACTGACCGGCGCCGAAATTCTGACTGGTGAAGGTGACGGAGGCCTGATAGACCGAGTTCTGCGCCACGTAGGCAAAGCCCTCAAGGCTGCTCGCGGCGGCGTTGCCGTCGATCACGTCGCTCCCGCCGGGGCAGAGGCGGTTGTTGAAGCCGATTATGGTGGACTGTATGAGCATGTTCGATACGGAAAAGAGCGCGCCCTGCACCCCCGCGGGCAGACCGTCGCGGATTATCTCCTTCACGGCGGTCTTCTGCAGGCGAAGCTTTTTAAGATACAGGCGGCAGGGGCCGGCGTCCTTCATCAGTATCAGACCGAGTATAATGGTCGACGCCACGTTCGCCATCACGGTGGCTATCGCAACGCCGTCCACGCTCATGCCAAGCACCAGCACGAATATCAGGTTCAGGCCAACGTTCAAAAGGCCCGTGCCCGCAAGCACGGCAAGGGGAGTGGAGGTGTCGCCCTTGGCGCGGAAGATGGCTATGAGGTAGTTGGAAAGCGCGATGAAGGGCACCCCGGCAAAATAGATGCGGGTGTAAAGCGAGGCAAGATCGAGTATATGCCCCTCGTCGCCCAGCATTTCAAGCACAGGACGGCTTATGAAAAAGCCTATCACCGCGCATATCACGCCGGTTATCAGGCCGACTATCAGCGATGAATGCACGGCGCCCGATATCGCTTCGGGATCCTTCTTGCCTATGTTCCGCGCGACCACTATGTTGGTGCCAACTGAAAACCCCATGAAAATGTTCACGATCAGGTTGATCATCGCGTTGGTCGTGCCGATGGAGCCTATCGCGCCTTCAACGTTCGACATGCCCGCAACGACCATGTCCGCGGCGTTATAGAACACCTGCAGCATGTTGGTGATGATAAGGGGCAGGGCAAAGAAGAATATCTTGCCGAAAAGCGGCCCCTCAAGCATGTTTATGTCTCTCGATCTCTTGAAAAAACCCATATTACCCGCCGAAAATCGTTTTTTCTAATTCTAATCCCGCACCTTAGCTTTGTCAACGCCCGCGGCGAATATATACGGATGCGGTCAAAATGCTTTGACTCAACGAAAAACAGTTGCAAAAGCCCGATGAATAATGTACAATATCACATACTGGGGCGGTATGCCCCCATAATCAGGAACAGCAAAGGAACCGCTATGATCAACGATCTGTATTCCCGCCTGCTCAAGGGCGAGGAGAAGCTTTCGGTAATAGGCCTGGGCTACGTGGGCATGCCCATCGCGGTGGCTTTCGCAAAAAAGCTTTCCGTGATAGGCTTCGATATAAACGAATCCAAGGTCGCGCTTTACAAAAAGGGCGTCGATCCCACGCGCGAGGTGGGCGACGAGGCGCTTAAAAACACCTCCGTTCACTTCACCTCCGACGAAAGCGAGCTTAAAAACGCCCGCTTCCATATCGTCGCGGTGCCCACGCCCGTCACGGCGGATCACAATCCCGATCTGGAGCCGCTTAAAAGCGCAAGCCTGATACTCGGCAGGAACCTTCAGCCGGGCAGCGTGGCGGTGTTCGAATCCACCGTCTATCCCGGCGTTACCGAGGAGGTGTGCGTGCCCATACTCGAGCGGGCCTCGGGGCTTGTGTGCGGCAGGGATTTCAAGGTGGGTTACAGCCCCGAGCGCATCAATCCCGGCGACAGGGTGCACAGGCTTGAAACGGTCAAAAAGATAGTCTCCGGCATGGATGAAGAAACGCTCGATATCGTTGCGGACGTTTATTCGCTGGTAGTCGGAGCGGGCGTGCACAGGGCGGGCAGCATAAAGGTCGCCGAAGCCGCAAAGGTGATCGAGAACAGCCAGCGCGATATCAATATCGCCTTCATGAACGAGCTTTCGATAATATTCGACATAATGGGCATCGATACCAAATCGGTGCTCGAGGCGGCGGGCACCAAGTGGAATTTCCTTCATTTTTACCCCGGGCTCGTCGGCGGGCACTGCATAGGGGTGGATCCCTACTATCTCACATATAAGGCCGAAACGCTGGGCTATCACAGCCAGGTGATACTGGCGGGGCGCCGCATCAACGACGGCATGGGCAAATACGTTGCCGAGCACTGCATAAAAAGCCTGCTTTCGGCGGGCAGGAACCCGCGCGACGCAAAAGTGGCGATCCTGGGCTTCACCTTCAAGGAAAACTGCCCCGACGTGCGCAATACGCGCGTTACGGATATCGTGCGCGAGCTCAATGAATACGGCGTGGAGCCCCTGATACACGATCCCTGCGCCGATCCGGATGACGCAAAGCGGCTTTACGGGATCGAATTCTGCGGCTTGAACGAGATAAGCGGCTGCGACGCCGTGGTGATCGCCGTGGCGCACGACGCGTTCCGCGGCATGAGCGTGGGCGATATAAGCGCGCTCTTCCGCGGGGAAAAGGGAGTGCTGATAGACGTGAAGGGCATTTTCGACCGCGATGAATACGCCGCGGCGGGCTTTGATTATTGGCGGCTTTGAACCGCCGGAGGGGATATGGGCTTTGAAGATGTGAATATTGCCGGCAGGCGCTTCCTGGTGACGGGCGGCGCGGGCTTTATAGGCTCCAACGTGTGCGAGGGCATACTGCGTCTCGGGGGTTTCGTGCGCGTGCTCGACGATCTTTCCACGGGAAAGCGCGGGAACGTCGAGCTGTTTTCGGGACGATCGGATTATGAATTCATACTTGGTGACGTGAAGGATATCGAGGTGTGCAAAAAAGCCTGCGAGGGCATGGATTTTGTGCTCCATCAGGCCGCGTGGGGAAGCGTGCCGCGCTCGCTTGAAATGCCCGTTTTCTATTGCGCAAACAATATCCTCGGCATGGTGAATATGCTCGAGGCCGCAAGGCGGTCGGGCATAAAGCGCTTCGTTTACGCTTCGTCGTCCAGCGTTTACGGCGACGAGCCCACCCTGCCCAAGGCCGAGGGCCGCGAGGGGAACCTTCTTTCGCCCTATGCGCTCACAAAGCGCGCGGCCGAGGAATGGGCCAAGCAGTACACAAGGCATTACAGCCTGCCGACTTACGGCCTGCGCTATTTCAACGTGTTCGGCCCCCGGCAGGATCCCAACGGCGCTTATGCCGCCGTCATACCCAAATTCATAAAACAGCTAATGGCGGGCGAGCGCCCCACAATTAACGGCGACGGGCGCCAGAGCCGCGATTTCACCTATATCGACAACGTCGTCGAGGCCAATCTAAAGGCCTGCCTGGCTCCCGAAAGCGCCGCGGGCGAGGCGTATAACATCGCCTACGGCGGCAGGGAATACCTGATCGACATCTATCACTGCATCTGCGCCGCTCTCGGGACGGATATCGAGCCCCTTTACGGCCCCGACCGCGCGGGCGATATAAAGCATTCCAACGCCGACATATCAAAGGCGCGTGATAAGCTGGGCTATTCGCCCGAATGGGATTTCGAGCGCGGCATAAACAAGGCGATAGGGTGGTATAAGGAGAATCTGTAAAGTCAAAACCCTTGGGATCGCTCCCAAGGGCTTTTTTTATCATATCCTTCGGTCCTTCCTTATAAAGGGCTCCTCGACCCGCTCGTTTATCAGCCGGCCGTATAGTTCGGGCCTTCGGTATGCGTTGCCGTGCACCTCGGACTTTCGATAGGCGCGCAGCATGTCAAGATCGAATCCTCCAACGAAAACACCCGGCTCGCTTCCCGCTTCGAAAACGCAGGTATCGCGCGATCCGTTCCCGTCGGGAAGATAGGCAACTCCGTCGAAAAGCGTGGAATGCCCGTTGCAGTCGGGCTGCCCCGAGGGATAATTGCAGGTGGCTATCGCAAGCATGTTCTCATAAGCGCGGCCCCTCAGCTGCGAAAGGCGGTTTATCTCCATGGGGCAGGCGTTGGGCACGATTATCAGCTCGGCGCCGCCCAGCATTAAAAGCCTTGCGCTTTCGGGAAATTCGCGGTCATAGCAGATCATGGCGCCGACCTTTAAAGCACCCTTTGAGGTCTCCAGCTCGCACACGGGAAAAACGTTTCCCCTTGCAAGCACGCGCTCGTCGGAAAAATCGCAGGTGTGCACCTTGGAATAATCGAGCGCGCGGCGGCCGTGCATATCAAAAAGAACGAGCGAATTGCGCGAAAACGCCCCGTAGGCCTCAAGATAGGTTATGCCGATCGCCATCTCCAGCTCACGCGCAAGGCTTTGGAAGCATTTTATGAACATGGAATCGGGCCCGAGCGAGGCGGCCTCCAATTCATCCTTGTCCTGCGGGACCGCATAACCGATCGACCACATCTCGGGAAAGAGCGCGATATCGGCGCCCTTCTCCTTTGCCTCGCGGCAGGCGGCCATGCCCCGCTCGAGCTGCTCGGATAGCGAGCCGCCGGGAAGAAGCTGCAGGAACGCGATGCGCACGATCGTCTCGCGCCCGCGCCTGCTTTCAAGGTACATCCGCGCATAGGCCAGCCGGTGGGGATCGGATTCCTCATAGAATCCCTTCATATCCGGGCAGGGAAAATCCCCGCATTCGCCGCAGCAGGTTATGCCCCTGCTTTTGCAGCAGGAAACGGGCATGCACTCATCGCCCTTTTGCCATTCGGTCTCTCTGCAGCCGGGGCATTTTCCGCCCGTGCGATCGGGGCAGGCGGAGCAGTCGACCCCGCAGTATGCGATATTGCTTTTATCCATAGCGCCTTGCAGCGATCCTTCGATCGCGTCGTTTATAAACGATAAAAAACGGGAGCCGTATCATGCGGCCCCCGCGGTGATCTCAATCAGTCGCCGAAAAGTTTTGCGTTGCACTTGGGGCAGATGGGATCCGCCTCGTCATGAAGCATCTCCTCGTCGACGGGGACTATCTCGCCGCACTCGGGACAGGTGAAATAATCGAAGTCGTCCTCCCAGTCAAAATCCTCTTCGTCGCCGTCATCGTCATCATCCTCGTCCTCGAGGAGGAAGCCGAGCACCTCGTCAAGCTCGTCGAGATCGTTGTTGATCTCCTCCACGTCGCCTTCAAGCATATCGACCCTGGCGGATTCGTCCTCGACCTCGTCGGAAATGGCGTCAAGGCAGTCGGCAATGGCGCGGAGCAGCTTGGTGTTGTCGTCATTGGGCAGCTGCATGCCGTCCATAAGGCCGCGCAGATAGGCTATTTTCTCTTTCATGATCAGCAGCGCTCCATGTATTCGCCCGTGCGGGTGTCGATGCGGATGCGGTCGCCCTCATTAACGAAGAGGGGAACGTTCACGGTATAGCCGGTCTCAACGGTCGCCTGCTTGGTGACGTTGGTGGCGGTATCGCCGCGTACGCCGGGCTCGCATTCGGTGATGGTCAGCTCAACGAAGTTGGGAGCGGCAACGCTGAACGCCTTGCCCTTGTAGAAGCGGATGGTGACGTTCATGTTCTCAACGATGAAGTTGATAGCGTCCTCGACCTGATCGTGATTGAGCTCGAGCTGCTCATAGTTCTCAATGTCCATAAAGGTGTAAAGATCGCCGTCGTTATAGAGATACTGCATCTCACGGGTCTCGATATGGGCAAGAGGATACTTGTCGGTGGGGGAGAAGGTCTTCTCAAGCACGGCGCCGGTCATGACGTTCTTCAAACGGGTGCGGACAAAGGCCGCGCCCTTACCGGGCTTAACGTGCTGGAAATCGGCAATGGACCAAACCTGACCGTCTATCTCAACGGTAACGCCTTTGCGAAAATCGCCTGCTAAAATCATAAAATACCTCCGAAAATGTAATGGTTTTTTGCTTTATTCTAAAGCGGACGGTCCCGCATTAGGTCAAATGATGATCATATCCTTGCGGGTGTGCGCAAGGTCGATGAAGCCATCCTCGGTGAGCACGCAGTCGTCCTCTATGCGCACGCCGCCAAGGCCCTCGATATAGATGCCGGGCTCGACCGTGATGGTGGCGCCGGGGATCAGGGTATCCTCGGAACGGGTGGAAGCATAGGGCGCTTCGTGGATATCTAGTCCGAAGCCGTGACCCAGGGAATGGCCGAAGGTGGGGCCATAGCCCGCTTCGGTGATGACGCCGCGAGCCACGCCGTCAAGCGCTTTGGCGCTCATGTTGGGCTTTAAAGCCTCAAGCGCCGCAAGCTGCGCCTTCAAAACGATGCCGTAGATCTTTTTAAGCTCGTCGCAGGGCTTGCCTATCGCGATCGTCCTGGTCATATCCGAGCAGTAGCCCATGTATTTGCAGCCGAAGTCTATCACGACCAGGTCGCCCTCCGTCAGCTTTCTGGGGCCGGGGGTGGCGTGGCAGAGCGCGCCGTTGGGACCGGAGCCCACGATGGTGTCGAACGAATTCTCATCGGCGCCGTGAACGCGCAGCAGATGATCCAGAAGATTTGCGACCTCCTTTTCGGTCATGCCGGCATGGATCCTGGTAATAAGGTCGGCAAAGGCTTCGTCGGCGATCGCCTGCGCCTTTTTAAGGCACTCGATCTCATATTCGTCCTTGACCAGCCTTGCCCCGTCGATCGCGTTAGTCATGGGCACAAGCTCCACGGGGAGCTCCTTATAATTATTGAACGCGCGCACGGTAAGATAGCCGTCCTCAAACGCGCATCTCTTCACGCCCATATCCTTCAAAACCGCCGATATCTCGTCGGTGGCGATGGCCCTCGAGGTCTCGATTATCTCGAAATCGGGAGCGGAAAGCTCCTTTGCCTGGATGGTGTAGCGGAAGTCGGTCATGAGCACGCGCCTGTTGGCGGAAATGACCAGCACGCACTCATCGCTCGTAAAGTTGGAAAAATAGCGGATGTTGGTGCCGTGGGTGATTATGGCGCCGTCGACGCCCTCCTTCTCAAGAGCGGCCATCAGCTTCGAACATCTTTCTTTCAGCATTCGATCTCCTTTCCGCCGCGTTTGCACGCGGCAGACACTCTTTTACAACAATACATTATAACATAAACGTATCACCGAAAACAAGAGCTGATTTGGCATTTGCGGCAGTTTTCGCGATTTTTTATTGCACTCACGCCGAACTGCGGGCCCGGTGGACGCATTTATGCAGTCATATTCCCGGCTTTGCGCGCATATAATTGTTTATGGCATTGAGACGGGGGAGGGGAGAGCGTGCGCAGGACGGATGAAAAAACGAATAAGGGGACGAGCCCGGAGCTGCGGCGGCTCATATCGCGCGCGTCGGCGCTGCTTGCGGCGGTGGTGATAATGCTGGGGCTGCTCGTTTCGTCCGCGCTGCCCGATAAAGCGGCCGAAGCGGTCCGTGCGATCTCGGGCCCCGTTTCGGTATTCCCGTCCGTCACGGCGCTTCCCTCCGCCGGGCCGCAGCAGACGGCGCCCGTCACGATACGCCTTGCCGACGCGGACGGCGACGTCGGCCCCGAGGTGATAATAAGGCTTATAAACACCGAGCGCGTGGAGCCCATGACGCTTTCGGACGGCGAGCCCAGGATACTCATCTATCACACGCACGATTCCGAGGCATACAGGCAGACGGAGGGTTCGCGGTATGAGGACACGGGCGGCTTCCGCACGGAGGACAACGATTTCAACGTGTATGCCGTGGGCGAGGAGCTGAAAAGGATACTCGGCGAGCAATACGGCATAATCGCCGTGCACGCGCCCGAAAAGCACGAAAAGCCGCTGATCACAACGGCCTACACGCGCTCGCTCGAGACCATGATGAGCTACAAGGAGAGGTATCCCTCCATCGAGATGTTCATCGACCTGCACCGCGACGGCGTTGCGGATACCGGCTATGAGGATGATTTCGTCACGGTGGACGGGCGCGAGTGCGCGCGTATGATGTTCGTCGTGGGCACGGGCAAAAGCGGCAGGACTTCTCAGTTCGGGCCCGTGGAGACCGAGGGCATAGCGGCGGAAACGCCCGATTTCGAGGCCAATTTCGCCCTGGCGCAGAAGCTTACGGAGACCCTGCTTTCATACAATGACCGCTTCATGCGCAATATCAATATCAAATCGGGCAAATACAATCAGCAGGTGTCGGACAAATGCCTGCTGATAGAGGTGGGCCACAACGGAAACACGCTCGAGCAGGCTAAAAACTCCATGGCTTGGCTGGCAAGGGCGATAGCGGGACTCGGCGGAGAACCGCAGCCGTGAGCGGCCGTTAAAATAAGGGCCGGGGATGCAGCTCCCCGGCCCTTGCGCGTTAAAGCGGGATCAATACAGCTCTTTGCAAAGACGCTTGAACTCGTCGACCTTTTCGCGGTAGGAGGCAAGGCTCATGCGCCAGAAATCGGGATCGGTGATGTCGATGCCGGCGATCAGGGCGGTATCCTCCACGCTCTTAACGGGGGTGGCGTTAAGCAGCTCGCGATACTTCTTTACAAAGGAGGGACCCTCGGCCATGTACTTGGCATACAGGCCCCTTGCAAACAGGCCGCCGAAGGCATAGGGCCAGTTGTAATAGGAGAGGCCGCTGGAATAATAATGGCTCTTGCAGACCCACATATAGGGATGCAGCGTTTCGGGATCGAGCCCGTCGCCATAGGCTTCCTTCTGCGCGTTCAGCATCATTTCGCAGAGCGCGTCGGGGAACATGAACTCCTCCTCGCGGTGCTCGAACACGCCCTTTTCAATGAGGAAGCGGGAATAGATATCGAGTATGATCTGAGTGGTGTCCATAAGCTGGCTCTCGATCAGGGCAAGCTTCTCCCTGGGATCGGCTGCCGCGGCAATGGCGGCGTCCATCACAACGTGCTCGTTGAATGTGGAGGCGGTCTCCGCAACGGGCATCGAATAATCATCGTTCAGGGGACGGTGATCCTCGATATTGAGGTTGTGGAATGCGTGGCCAAGCTCGTGCGCAAGGGTGACTATATCGCTGAACGAGCCGTCGAAATTGGTCAGCACGCGGCTCTGCCTGAACTCCTTCAGGCCGGAGCAGAACGCGCCGCCCACCTTGCCCTCGCGGGGGTAGAAGTCGATCCAGCTCTCGTCGAACGCGCGCTCGACCATGTCGTGCAGATCTTTGTCAAAGCCCGAGAATATGTTGAGCAGATATGCCTTGGCGTCCTCGGTGGTATAGGTCTTGTCGTTTGCGCCCATCGGAGCGAACATATCATACCAGGGGCAGCCGTTCTTATGGCCCAGCGCTTCGCCCTTTGCGCGAAGGTATTCGCGGAACATGGGCATATATTCCTTCATCGCGGTGAAGAGCGCGTCAAGCGTTTCGGGCTTCATGCGCGAATAGTAAAGCACCTGGGCAAGCGGGGATTCAAAGCCGCGCAGCCTGCACTCGTTCAGCACCTGAAGCTTTATGTTGTTCAGCGCAAAGGCAACGGGCATCTTGATCTTGTCATAGCAGGCAAGCTCGGCCTCATAAGCCTCCTTGCGCACCGCGGGATCGGGATCGTAGGCCTTGTTGCGGATGGCGGAAAGATTTACCTTCTCGCCCCTGTAATCCGCCGTGACGGAGGAGGTGAGCATGCTTTGCAGATCGCTCCACGCGCCGCCGCCGGAGATGTCGTAAAGCGCCATGACTTCCTCGACCTCCTCGGAGAGCAGATGCTTGCTGTCCTCCTTGATGTTGCGCAGCATATAGCCGTAATCGGCAAGCTTTTCGTCGGATGCGATGACGGCGTCAAGATCGTCTATCGCAGCGACGTATTTTTCAAAGGTCGTGCGCGCCTTGGTCATCGCGCTCGAGCGCGCCTGAAGCTGGCCCATGTATGCGGCGGCCTTCTCGTCGGAGGTGTTCACCGCCTGCGAAAGCCCGCAGAACTGATAGAGGCGGCCGAAGAGCGAGCTTGTTTCCTCCATCATGCCTATCACCTTCAGCAGCGTTTCCTTGGGCTTTGCGGGATCGAGGTTCGCCGCGGCCTCGTTGAAGCGGTCGACTATATTGCCGACCTCCTTCATGTCGTTTTGGAATTCGGGAGTGTCATATCCCTTGTAAAGGATGTCAAGCGACCATTCGGAATTCATTGGTTTTCCTTTCCGCCCTTGAGGGCACATAAATTTACATATACATTATAGCAGACAACGGGATGGATTACAATAAAAAACCCGCTGAAAACAGCGGGCGTAAAACGTAAAAGCGGAAGATCATTCTTTCCCTGCGTACTTCAGCAGCGCGTCAAAGGAATATGAATCGAAGGAGATCGCGGTAAAATCCGCACCGACGATGATCCGGCCGACTCCGGGCACTTCGAACGGAACGCTGTCGCGTTTTCCGATGATCCTTCCGTCGGGCGCCGCATAGCATATGTGTTCGCTTACGTGGGATCCGCCGTATCTTTCGATGAGCTCGATACACTCGTCAAGCTCATATTCAAGCTCGGGATTAGCGTAATAGCGTCCCGTAACGGGGCTTCCGAATACGTCGTCAAACATGGCGCAGGCCTCGGAAGGATCGAGCGTTACCTCGGCTTCACCATACTTAAGGGTCAGGCTGTAATTATCATAGCCGGATACGTCTCCCGAGTAATTGAGCAGGAGCGTCCGATCTCCGGGGAGACGGAAGTATTCGGAGGCTATGACCGCGGCGTGAAGCAAAGCTTCGTCGTCGATCACGGCATAGGACGACGAACCGTCTGCGGTACGCTTTTCGAGGGTGTGGTCGAGATAAAATACGTATTCTGCGCGGCCTGCGCCGTCGCCGAAGGTGAGCATGCAGATCTCTCCATAGAAGCTCTCGGGAGCTTCGCTCTTGAATTCGGAGCTTTCTATGAGCTGCTTAAGATATTCCGCGTCGGCGGGACGGGATACGGGATATGCCTCGTAATATGCGGCGGTGGGATCGCGCATTTGAAGGATCATTCCGAAGGGATCCGATTCGGATCCATCCCTGGGCGTGCGGACGTCGGTAAACTCGTACGTATCGCCATACTCTATGCGGTTATCGCCGCTCGGGTGCATGGCGTATGCGCAGGCCTTTCCCGATGCCGGGTCGGGAACGAATACGTAATCGTCCGCGTTTTCAACAGGTACCCCATAAGATATTTCGACCTGCGGCTCGGGAGTATCGGCGGGCATGGCTGTGCTCTCGGGCGCCGGATCATCCGTGTCAAGCGGCGATCCCGTGAAGGAAGGAGCTTCGGTGGGCGCGGGCGAATCGGGCGAATGCGTGCATCCGGTCAGGATGACCGCGGTGCAGAGCAGAATGATAAGGATTTTCGAT
>JAEEGL015904502.1_pt1 | contig 27046 bp, 19 predicted proteins | sample 9134231 | NCBI WGS metagenome assembly JAEEGL01 (sample SAMN16246548, study PRJNA631951) | gut metagenome | biome: gut microbiome; feature: rumen; material: fiber-attached | host: Bos | place: Iran: Karaj | collected 2018-10 | reverse complement strand
GAGCTGATCATAGGCGACAGGCAGACGGGAAAGACTGCGATCGCGCTGGATACGATCCTGAATCAGAAGGGCAAAGATGTCATCTGCATCTATGTGGCGATCGGACAGAAGGAATCCACCGTTGCCGGAGTCGTGCAGAAGCTTCGGGACGGTGGGGCCATGAGCTATACCACCGTGGTGTGCGCTCCGGCTTCCGACGCTGCCCCCATGCTATATATCGCTCCGTACTCCGGAACGGCTATCGGCGAGTATTTCATGTATCAGGGCAGGGACGTGCTCATTGTCTACGATGACCTGAGCAAACAGGCCGCTGCATACCGTGAGATCTCCCTGTTGCTGCAGCGTCCGCCCGGACGCGAAGCCTATCCGGGAGACGTGTTCTATCTGCACTCCCGCCTGCTGGAGCGCTCCGCCCGTCTCAGTGATGATCTGGGAGGCGGCAGCATGACGGCACTGCCCATCATCGAGACCCAGGCGGGTGACATCTCTTCCTACATACCGACCAACGTCATCTCCATCACGGACGGACAGATCTTTCTGGAGTCAGGCCTGTTCCACAACGGTATCCGCCCTGCTGTCAACGTGGGACTGTCTGTTTCCCGCGTAGGAGGGGCTGCCCAGATCGGCGCCATGAAACAGGTCGCAGGCCGCCTGCGGGTGGATCTTGCCCAGTACCGGGAACTGGCGGCATTTTCCCAGTTCGGGTCGGACCTGGACAAGTTCACGCGGGACGCCCTGATCAGGGGCGAACGGATGACGGAGCTTCTGAAACAGGAGCAGTACGATCCCATGGACGCGGCGGATCAGGTGGCGGTCATCTTTGCCGGCGGAGAAGGATTTACAGACGATATACCGGTGGAGGAGATCAGCCGGTTCCAGACAGAACTGCTTGCTGATCTGCATCGCAGCGTACCGGGTGTTTTTGACGCCATCAATACCGGAAAGAAACTTCCGGAAGAAAAGCTGACGGAGTTGCGGCAGGCGATCGAGACGTTCAGAAAGTCATTCTGACCGGAAGGATTCACTGGAGAGGAGGCGAGGGAAGACGGCGAATATCCGTGAGATCCGCGGACGGATCAAAAGCGTTCAGAGCACCCAGCAGATCACCAGAGCCATGAAGATGGTTTCCGCTGCGAAGCTGAGGCGCTCCCAGCGGAACGGTGAGAGCATGAGGCTCTTTTCCGACCGGATTCGCGAGATCCTCGGCTCTCTTCTGACAGGCGAAAACCTGGAACACCCTCTCCTGACGCCCCGGCAGGAGGTAAACAGAGTCACCTATATCCTCATCATGGGGAACCGGGGCCTTTGCGGAACCTACAACTCCGCCCTGATCGATTACATGGCAGACCTGCTGGAAAAGACGGACAAAGAGACCTACGTGATGACAGTAGGCCAGTGGGGCCACGATGCGCTGACCGAAGCAGGAGTGAAAGTGGACGAGGAGTATGCAGACTCTGACGTTCCGGCCAAGGAAGAAGCCTTCGCCCTGGCGGAGATCATGAAAAAGAGGTTTCTGAGCGGAGAGGCGGACGAAGTCCGGCTGGTCTTCGAGCGGTATGTCAGCGCCCTGCAGCAGGCGCCGGACTGCGTATGCCTGCTTCCTGCCACGCCGCCTCCGAGACATGAGGAGAGGGAGCGGAGATATATCTTTGAACCCTCCAGGGAGTCGGTCCTGGACAGTGCAGTCCAGCTGTTCGTAAACTGTGAGGTATTTTCGGCGATGCAGGAGGCAAGATCTGCAGAACACGCGGCCCGCCTGGCTGCCATGACCGCCGCGACAGACGCCACCGACGAACTGATCGGTCGGCTGAGACTGGATCTGAACGAGGCGCGTCAGGCTGCCATCACCACGGAGATCTCCGAGATCGTCGGCGGAGCCAACGCATTGAAGAAAAAGGACGGCGGATCCCCGGACTAAGGAGTAGTTTATGGAGAAAGGAATCGTAAAACGGATCATCGGCGCAGTAGTGGATGTGGAGTTTTCCACAGGGCGGCTGCCGGCGATCTATAATGCCATCGAGGCCTATCTTCCGGACCGCCGGATCGTGATGGAAGTCGTTCAGCAGATGGGCGGAAACACGGTCCGCTGTGTATCCCTGTCTTCCACCGACGGCCTCTACCGGGGATGCGCCGCTGTGGATACCGGTTCCCCGGTGACCATGCCTGTAGGTGAAGCCACCCTCGGACGCATGTTCAATGTGGTAGGTGACCCGATTGACGGGAAAGGGCCTGTGAATGCGGAAAAACGGTTGCCGATCCACCGAAGCCCGCCTCCGTTCACCGATGTCCTGCCCGCTACCGAGATCCTGGAGACGGGGATCAAGGTCATCGATCTGCTGGCCCCCTACGCGAAGGGTGGCAAGATCGGCCTGTTCGGCGGAGCAGGCGTCGGAAAAACAGTACTCATCCAGGAACTCATCCGAAACGTGGCATATGAACACGGCGGCTACTCCGTGTTTGCAGGTGTGGGAGAGCGCTCCAGGGAAGGAAACGACCTTTGGAACGAGATGACGGAGTCCGGCGTCATCAGCAAAACAGCGCTGGTCTTCGGACAGATGAACGAACCGCCCGGAGCCCGCCTCCGCGTCGCCCTGTCGGGACTGACCATCGCGGAGGATTTCAGGGATCAGGGAGGCAGGGACGTCCTGCTTTTCATCGACAATATTTTCCGTTTTACCCAGGCCGGAAGCGAAGTATCGGCATTGCTGGGCCGCATGCCCTCTGCCGTAGGATACCAGCCCACACTGGCGTCGGAGATGGGCGCGCTCCAGGAGCGTATCACATCAACACAGGCCGGGTCCATCACGTCGGTGCAGGCCATATATGTGCCAGCCGACGACCTGACTGACCCCGCTCCGTCCACGGCGTTCGCTCATCTGGACGCCACAACTGTTCTGGAAAGGAGCATCGCAGAACTGGGAATCTACCCTGCAGTGGATCCGCTGGACTCCACATCCCGAATCCTGGACGCCCATGTGCTGGGAAAGCATCACTACCAGATCGCCCGGGGGGTTCAGCGGGTGCTTCAGCGCTACAAGGACCTTCAGGATATCATCGCGGTGCTGGGAATCGAAGAACTGAACGCCGAGGACCGGATGACAGTCAGCCGCGCCAGACGCATCCAGCGGTTCCTGTCCCAGCCGTTCCATGTGGCGGAAAACTTTACGGGATCTCCCGGAAAGTACGTGCCGCTGGAGGAGACACTCAGAGGATTTGAAATCATACTGGGCGGCGAATGCGACAATATTCCCGAGCAGGCCTTCCTTATGTGCGGCGGCATCGACGACGTAATGGCCAAACGGGACCACCTATAAGGAGCAGCCTATGGAAGACCGGATCCACCTGCAGGTCGCCACCACGGACGGCCCGGTATTCGATGACTATGTCAATGTCGTACAGATCCCGCTGGAAGACGGCTCCCTGGGCATCATGGCCAATCATGCCCCGCTGCTCTGCGCGGTTGTGGAAGGCGTCGTCCGGGGAACCCGCGCCGACGGGACCTCGCGGTACGTTGCGATCACCCACGGACTGGCTCATGTGGCGGACAACCAGGTTTCCGTGATGGTGAACGCAGCCGAACTGGCTGAGAATATCGACCTGGCACGTGCCCAGGCGGCTGAACGCCGCGCCAGGGAGTGGCTGAAAAAGAAGACCCCGGATGTGGACGTTGTCCGGGCGGAAGCAGCTCTTCACCGTTCTCTGGCCCGTCAGATGGCTGTGCGCATGATGAAGAAGTAAATCAGCGGGACCGGGCAGAAACGTCCGGCCCTGCTTTCTTTCGGGCCGGACCGGATCCGGCGGAATGGTTTTCCAAATCTCTGGATCTGGGACAATATCGGGACAGATGTTCTGCTATACTTGGCAGAAGACAAGGAGGTGCGGCTATGCTTACGATCTGGATCGGACGGGCGGGTTCCGGCAAATCCCGCAGGGTCCTCGATGAGATCAAAAACAGACGCGGTGAGCGGCAGCAGGTGCTGCTGGTTCCGGATCACGTCTCCCACGAAGCGGAAGTCGACCTGTGCAGAAGCTGCGGCGAGACTGCATCAAGGGATGCCGAGATCCTTACGTTCCGCACCCTCGCCGGAAGAGTTCTGTCCGAATGCGGGGGACTAGCGGACTTTACATTGGACAACGGAGGCAAACTGCTGACCATGCGTCTGATCCTTCAGGAACTGCACAGTCAGCTGAAGGTTTTCGGCAGGCCGTCCCGCAGAGCGGGTTTTCTGGAACAGCTGACGGATCTGGCGGATGAATTCTACGCATTTGCCGTATCTCCCGAGCAGATCTGGGAGCAGGTGAAAGAGCTGGAAGGAGCCTCCGGTGATAAACTGCGGGATCTTGCCATGATCTACGCTGCATACGACGGCAGACTCCGCTCAGGAGGGATCGACCGCCGTTCCAGAGTCCAGAAGCTGAGAGATCGGATGGATTCCTCTCATTACCTGGACGGAAAGGACGTCTATTTCGACGGCTTCTCCTACTTCAACAGGGCAGAAGAGGATGTGATCGAGAAGATCCTCGGACGTGCGGAGAGCGTTACGGTCACCCTGCTGGGTGAAAAGGGAAACGACGAACTGTTCTATAACGCTGTCCGGGAGCGGGACCGTCTGGTCCGCATGGCAGCACGCGCCGGCGTGCCTTGCCGGGTCCTGTATCTGACAGGAAGCCCTGCAGGGCCGCTGGGACATCTGGAGAAGCATCTGTTCGGCACCGGAAAGGTGTGGGAAGGGGATGCGGAATGTATCCAGGTATACCAGGCGTCCACAGCTTTCGCGGAAGTGGAGTATGTGGCGTCAAAGATCCGGCAGCTTGCCTGCGGCGGGACCTACCGATACCGGGAGATCGGTGTCATGGCCAGAAACATGGACGTTTACGGCCCTATCCTGGAAAACGTATTTCAGAGAGACGGAATCCCGGCTTACATCAGCCGCAGAAGTGATATCCTGGAAAAACCGGTGCTGACCATGCTCCTGGGAGCCCTTGACGCGGTGACAGGAGGCTTTGACTATGAAGATGTGTTCCGCTGCCTGAAGACCGGTATGGCAGGGATCACTCCGGAGGAGTGCGACATCCTGGAGAACTATGCGGTGACATGGGAGATCCGGGGAAACGCATGGATAAAGGACGAGCAGTGGAGCCGCAATCCCGATGGATACGGTCAGGAGATGACGGAGGAGCGCGCCGCAAGACTGGAAGCCGTAAACCAGGTACGCCGGAAGGTCAGAGAACGGTTTGCGTTTCTGAAAGAAGGGCTCGGTACGATGAGCGGAGCGGCAGGTAAAGCGAAAGTGCTTTACGAATATGCCTGCCTGTCCGGCGTACCCGAGACCATGAAGAGAAAAGCGGATGAGCTTCTGGAGAGCGGGCAGGTCCAGCTGGCGGAGGAATACGCTCAGCTGTGGGGGATTCTCTGCGGCGTTCTGGACCAGTTTGTCGAGATCCTGGGAGACAGTGAGCTTGGCGCGGAAGAATTTGCCCGGCTCCTGCGCCTGGTCCTGACAGAGTACTCGGTGGGTACCATTCCCGCCACGCTGGATCAGGTGAAGGTCAGTGACATCACAAGGAACGACCGGCACCCGGTGAAGTGCCTGTTTCTCCTGGGGGCCAACGACCATGTCCTTCCGCAGGTGGAGACAGGGTCCGGCATTCTGGACGAACGGGACAGGGAGTATCTGCAGCAGAGAAAGATCCTGCTGTCCGACGCGACCTTTGACAGGCTGGACAATGAGATGCAGAACATTTATGCGGCGCTGGCACAGCCTACGGAACGGCTCTGGGTATCGTATCCGGTCACGGACATGACGGGGGCCGAGCTCCGCCCGTCTTTCGTGGTGGACCGCATCCGGAAGCTGTTTCCGTCCCTGCCGTTATGCAGAGAGAATCAGGAATACCGGTTAGAGCTCCCTTCGACGGCTCTGGAGGCTGCCGGCAGAGACCCCGGCGGAAAGCTCTGGGAGTATTTTGCCGCCAGGGGTGACTGCGATGATGTCCTCGCCGCCATGAAAAGGGCGCGTTCCCTCGGACGCGGCGCCCTTTCGCCGGAAGCTGTGCAGGCTCTTTACGGCCGTTCCGTCTACATGTCGGCGTCCCGCATAGACCGTCTTCGCAAGTGCCATTTCAGTTATTTCATGGAATACGGACTCAGGGCAAAAGAGCGGAAGAACGCCGGTTTTGAAGCCCCTGAGATCGGGACCTTCATCCATTATCTGCTGGAGAACGTGACTCTTGAAGCGCAGAAGAAGGGCGGTTTCGCCAATGTGAGCCGGGAAGAGCTCAGAAATAGTGTCAGCAGGTGGATCGATATCTATCTGCAACAGGAGATCCCCGATTTTGAGTCGAGAAGCGCCAGATTCCGCTATCTTTTCTCACGGCTGCGTTATCATGCTTTCGCGGTTGCCGAGGATGTAGCCGATGAACTGACCCAGTCGGAATTCCAGCCCCTGGAGTGTGAACTGGGGTTCGGCGGAAAGGACGGCAGGATTCCCGCTGTTACGATCCGGCAGAAGGAGGGAGATCTGTCCCTGACCGGCAAAGTGGACCGGGTGGACGGATGGGTCCGCGGCGGAAGGCTGTATCTTCGTGTCGTGGACTACAAGACCGGAAAGAAATCCTTCAGTATGAGCGATCTGCAGGCAGGACTCGGCATGCAGATGCTCCTGTATCTGTTTACGCTGCAGAAGGAGGGGAGCCCGTATTTCGGGATGCCTGTAGAACCTGCAGGCGTCATGTACCTTCCTGCCCGGGATGAGATCATTGCGGCTGACAGGGACGTGGGACCGGAGGCCCTGCAGCAGCTGAGGCAGGCAGCAGTAAAGCGGAGCGGACTGATATTGGATGACCCCGAAGTGATGCGCGCAATGGACCGCGGGGCTCCGGATTCCGCCCGCTATCTACCTATCGTGGTGTCAAAAAGGGGAGGGATCCCGGAAGGACTGGCGTCAGCGGCACAGATGGGAAAGCTGAGCCGGTATGTGGATAATGTGCTGGCCCAGATAAACCGGGAAATCCATCAGGGCAACATTGACGCCGACCCCTGGACGGAGGGAGGCCCCAGAGAAAGCGCCTGTACCTACTGCCCCTTCGTATCTGCCTGTTATTTCGATGAGGGAAGGGACAGACGCCGATACAGGAAGAAAACGGACGCGGAGGAGTTCTGGAAGTACGTGGAACGCCAGACGGGAAAGGAGGGAACAAATGGCTGAGATCAGACTGACGCCCCGGCAGCAGCAGGCTGTCGACGAAAGGGGCGGTGCGCTGCTGGTATCGGCTTCCGCCGGTTCCGGAAAGACCAAAGTGCTGGTAGAGCGCCTGTTTTCCTACCTGGAACGGGAGGGGTGCTGCGTAGATGACTTTCTGATCATCACCTATACCCGCGCAGCTGCAGCGGAACTCCGCAGCAAGATCGCAGCGGAACTGAGCAGCCGCGTGGCGGAAAACCCGGACGATCCCCACCTGCGCCGACAGCTGTTCAGAGTCTATCAGGCGGATATCAAGACAGTTGACGCATTCTGCGCTGCCCTTCTGCGGGCGAACGTCCATCTCCTTCCCCCCCTGGAGGGGCGGAGCCTGACTCCGGACTTCCGGGTTTTGGACGAACAGGAGACAGAACTGCTGAGGATTCGTGTGCTGCGGGATGTCCTGGAGGAATTCTATCAGAAACTGCAGGACGGGGACGACCGCTGTGAACTGCTGGCTGAAACGCTTGGCGCGGGACGTGATGACAGGAACCTGGAAAAACTGGTGCTGGAACTTCACAGAAAGATCCAGAGTCATGAACGGCCGGTCAGATGGCTCCGGCGGGAAGCCGATACATGGGAGAACCTGCCTGCCAGACTGGAGGATACCGATTGCGGCGGCGTGGTGATCGCCGATACGGTCCGGACGACCTCTTTCTGGGCGGAAAGGCTGCGCCGGGAAGCCGCGAGCCTGCTGGAAGACGCGCCGGACGTTTATGAAAAATACGCGCCAGCGTTCCTGAAGGCGGCAGAGAGCCTGGACCGGTTTGCTGACGCGGCTACGGACGGATGGGACGCCATAGCGGCTTTGAAGCCGGTGTTCGATTCTCTCAGAGGCGGCAGGAATCCGTCCTCGCCGGCCAGAAGAGAGGCGGCAAAGGCAGTATGGGACCGCTGCAAGAAGGAAGTGCGGGAGAAAACCAAAATCTTTCAGACGGGTTCCGCTGCCTATATGGAGGACCTGAGCCGCATGGCTCCGGCTATGGCGGCGCTCATCAGCCTGACGGAATCCTTTGCGCTGGCGTACCAGAAAGAGAAGGTGCGCTGCAATGTGATGGATTTTTCCGACCAGGAGCACTACGCGGTGGAATTGCTTGTCGGTGAGGACGGGACTCCGACGGAACTGGCCCGCCAGCTCTCTGTGCGATACAGGGAAGTGATGGTGGATGAGTTCCAGGATACCAATGAGGTGCAGAACAGCATCTTCCGGGCGGTCTCTGACGGGGAACGGCGTCTTTTCTGTGTCGGCGACGTCAAGCAGAGCATCTATCGTTTCCGCCTGGCGGATCCCACGATCTTCCTGAAAAAATACAGACAATACCGCAATGCCGGGGACGCGGAGGAAAATGAACCCCGCAGGATCCTCCTTCAGAACAATTTCCGCTCCCGCCGACAGATCCTGGATGCGGCAAATTTCGTCTTCGCCGGCGTTATGTCCGAACAGATGGGGGAGATGGACTACGGGACGGAAGAGGAACTGCAGTACGGGGCGGAGTATTATCAGCCCCGGGACGATGCGGATATCGAGTTCCATCTGATCAGCGTCGAGAACACAGACGAGGAGACCTTTGACCGGGATGCTGTGGAAGCGGGTTTTCTGGCGCATCGGATCCGTGAACTGCTGGACGAGGGATTTCCCGTACAGGACGGCGATGCCATGAGACCGGTAAGACCGGAGGACATTGTGATCCTCATGCGCGCGCCCAGGAGCAGACTGAAATCGGTCGCGGCAGCCATGGCGAGAGAGAACGTACCTCTCGCCGCTGAGGAGGACGAGGAGTTCTTCACATCGGCAGAGGTTTCCGTCATGCTGTCGTTCCTGCGGATCGTGGATAATCCCAGACAGGATATTCCGCTGATCGCTGTGCTGCGGTCACCGCTGTTCGGATTCACGGCGGACGACCTTGCGCGGATCCGGAGCCGGCAGAGCGGAGGAGATTTCTATGACGCTCTGCGCCTGGATGACGCCCCGGAAACGAAAGCGTTCCTTGCACAGCTGGACGTCCTTCGCCTAGCCGCGGCGGATCTGCCGGCAGACCGCCTGCTGTGGAGGATCTATACCGACTGCCACGCTATGGCTGTGTTCGGCGCCATGGAGGGGGGAGAACAGCGCAAGAGCAATCTGGTTGCCCTGCTTTCCTATGCCGGCCAGGTAGCCTCCATGGGAAGAGGAGGATTATTCGACTTCGTTACTTATCTGCAGAATGTTCTGGACAGGACAAAGGCTCCTGCAATCAGCGCACGCCGCAGCGGCGGCGGAGTCCGCCTGATGTCCATACATAAATCCAAAGGCCTGGAGTTCCCGGTGGTGATCCTTGCTGATCTCCAGAAGGATTTCAATGAGATAGATCTGCAACAGGCTGTTCTGGTCCACCCGGACCTTGGACTGGGACCGGAGTGCATCGACAGAGAACGGAAGATCAGATACAATACCGCTTTCCGTATCGCCCTTGCCAAACAGCTGCGCCGGGAGCATATGGCTGAGGAAATGCGAGTCCTGTACGTGGCAATGACCCGGGCACGGGAGAAACTGATCCTTGTCGACTGCATGAGAAACTGCCGGAATAAGATCCAGAAACTGACGCCTCTGACATCGTACCCGGTAGATCCGGAAGTGGCGGGTACTGTGAAAAGTCCGGGGGACTGGGTGCTGCTGCCGCTTCTCTCGGCCAGAGAGACAGGATTTATCCGCCGATGGGCGGGGATGGAAAACCAGGGTTCCGTATCTCTGAGCGGATGGAGATTCCGGATCTGGGAGAATCCTGCCGCCGACCCGTACGGGGGGGACGGGGTGATCGTCCCGCCGCGGGAAAACACCTTTGACCCGGCTCTTCTTGAGAAACGATACGCCTGCGAAACGGCGACCAGGATACCGACAAAGGTGACGGCGACCCAGCTGAAAGGCAGAGAGATGGATGAGGAGATCGCAGAGGGAACCGTTATTGCCCTGCGAAGACCTGGCTTTGAAACACCCAGATTTCTTCGGGAAGAGAGAAAACTCAGCGCAGCTGAAAAGGGAACTGCCATGCATGTGGTGATGCAGTATCTGGATCTGAACATCCGCGGCCAGGAGGCAGTAGCCGTACAGGTGGAGGAACTGAATAACCGACATATCCTGACGGAGGAGCAGGCGGAATCCGTGGACTGCGCCGCAGTGGCTGCCTTCCTGGATTCTCCTCTTGCCCTCCGGATCGCCCGGGCAAAACATGTCTGGCGGGAATACCGGTTTTCTGTTCTTACGCCCGCGACCGTCTACGACCCTGACGCGGGTGGGGAGGAAATGCTTCTCCAGGGCGTGGCGGACTGCGTTTTTGACACTCCCGGAGGACTGGTGATCGTAGATTTCAAGACGGACCGGATCCGTCCCGGAGAGGAGAAGGCGCGCGCTCTGACGTATAAGGCCCAGATGGAAGCTTACACATCCGCCCTGAGCAGGGTGTTGGAACGGCCCGTCAGTGAACGGATCCTGTATTTTTTCTCTACCGGCGCAGAAATGCCGGTCTGAAAAAGCCGGTGGAGAAAAAAAGAAAAAAACACTTGCTTTCCTGAATGCAGTGTGTTATCATTACCGTTGCGTTTGTGGGAGACCGCAAACGACGATTGCACCGGAAAGGGGTGAACAAGAGCAATGAAGGAAGGAATCCATCCCAATTATCAGCAGACTACAATTAAATGCGCCTGCGGTAATGTGATTGAGACAGGTTCTACGAAGAAGGATATTCGCGTGGAAGTCTGCTCTAAGTGTCACCCGTTCTTTACCGGCAAGCAGAAGCTGGTCGATACCGGCGGACGCGTGGCGAAGTTCAACAAGCGCTTCGGCCTTGGCAACTGAGATCGGCGTGAGTAAGATGATCCGTATCCATGGATGCGGATCATCTTTTTTTCAAAAAACTCCCTGTTCCGGTTGAATTTTTCTTTTCATTTCAGCCATGCAAGAGTATAATTGTAATGTTAGTTTTTCTTGCGAGGTTAAAATGGAGCAGACGACAGAGAAAAAAAGAGATTATGCGGTGCTGGTAGGACTCCGGTCTCCCGTGCTTCGGGAAGACAGCGCAGACGAGGAAAGCATGGAGGAACTGGCTGCCCTTGTAGAGACCGCCGGCGGCCAGACTGTGGGGGTCATTCTGCAGGGAAGAGATAAGCCGGATCCTCACAGCTTTATCGGAGAGGGAAAAGTGGATGAGGTCAGGAACATGGTCTCCGAAGAGAAAGCCACCATGGTTATCTTCGACAACGATCTTTCTCCGTCTCAGATCAGGGTCCTTACTGAGATGATCGGCGTTCAGGTTATCGACCGAAGCGGTTTGATACTGGACATCTTTGCCCAGCGGGCGCGGACGAAAGAGGGATGCCTGCAGGTGGAACTGGCGCAGTATCAGTATCTTCTGCCGCGTCTGATCGGCATGTGGACACATCTGGAACGGCAGGCCGGTACCAGCGGAAAAGGTCCCATCGGTTCAAAGGGCCCCGGCGAAACCCAGCTGGAAACTGACCGCCGGCATATCCATCGGAAGATCGACAAGCTGAAAGCGGAACTGGAGGAGGTGCGCCGTGTCCGCGGCACGCAGAGACAGCGCCGGATGAAGAACGAGATCCCGGTCGTGGCGATCGTCGGATATACCAATGCAGGCAAATCCACATTGCTGAACGCTCTGACAGGTGCTTCCATCCCGGCAAACGACCGGCTTTTCGATACGCTGGATACCACCACCAGGATGCTGACGGTTTCCGATACTCTGGACGTGGTGATCTCCGATACGGTTGGTTTTATCCGGAAACTGCCGCATCAGCTGGTGGAGGCTTTCAAGGCGACGCTGGAGGAGCTCGAGTATGCGGATCTTCTGCTCCATGTTATCGATGCCTCCCATCCGCAATGGCAGATGCAGCAGAAGATCGTTGAGGATCTGATCGCCGAACTCGACGCAGAAAAGATCCCCTGTATCCGGGTCTACAACAAGTCCGACCTGGCATTCTCCGAGCCCGGAAAACGGGGGGAGGACGCCGTATCCATCTCCGCAAAGACCGGAGAGGGGATCGATGAGCTTCTGAAAATGATCGACGCGAAGCTGGACAAAGGGAAAAAGCGCGTCACACTGCATCTTCCCTATGACAGAACCGGCCTGCTGGACGCTCTGTATCGGGAGGCAAAGGTGGAATCTGTTGAATACGGCGCAACGGTCGACGTGGTCGCGGTCTGTCCGCCGCGTCTGCTGGGGCAGCTGAAAGAATATGTTGAGACCCTGCATCCAAAGGAGGAATGGGAATGAATATCGTAACGGAAAGACTGATTCTGCGATCCTTCCAGGAGGGAGATGCTGCGGATCTGTATATGCTCGCCCGGGACGTGGACGTAGGTCCCCGCGCCGGATGGAAACCCCATGACAGCATATCCATGAGCCTGAAGGCGATCCGGACCATCCTGGCCGGACAGGAAGTCTACGCCATCACAGATAAGGACACCGGCGCTCTGATGGGCAGCATCGGATTCAAACCTCTCGTGGAAAAAGGCGAGGGCGAATGGGAAGTCAGTTTCTGGATCGGAAAGCCTTACTGGGGACATGGATATGTTCCGGAAGCAGCCAGGGCTGTCCTGAGACATGCCTTTACGGAACTGAACTACGGTTCCGTCTGGTGTGTCCATTTCGATGAGAACGGTCAGTCCCGCCGCGTGATCGAAAAATGCGGATTTACCCGCATGCCTGAGTTTGACCGCCGTGACAGTCTGGCGGACGGCGTGGTCCACCAGCTGCGCGTTTACCGTATGACGGCGGATGAGTGGAGAGCGAACAATGGCTGACGCCGTGAGAGTTCCTTATGCCGCTGCTGTAAGTGAGTTTACAGAGAAGCGGTCGCGTTTCATCAGCCAGGTCTGGCCGGTGGACAGTGAAGAGGAAGCTCAGGAGCATATCAGAACTGCGAAGTCTCAATACTACGACGCGCGGCATAACTGCTGGTGCTATATCCTAGGCGGAAATATCGTTCGCTACAGCGATGACGGAGAACCACAGGGAACGGCCGGGCAGCCCATGCTGAAGGTGTTCGAACGGGAGAACGTGCAGAATGTCTGCTGCGTTGTGACGCGGTACTTCGGCGGGATCCTTCTGGGTGCCGGCGGCCTGACCCGCGCATACAGCCGGGGAGCCAGAGACGCTCTCGAGGCCGCCGGAGTGGCGGAACTCGGCTCATGGTGCAGACTGAAAGTGCCGTGTTCCTATCCGCTGTTTGAACAGGTCAGGCTTGAGATCATCGCTGCCGGGGGAACTGTGGACGGAGCAGTCTACGGCGCCTCTGTGGAGATCACGGCGTCCGTACCTGCAGCGGCAGCGGAAAACCTCGGCGCCCGGCTGAAGGAACTGTCTGCCGGAGTCATTGTGCCGCAGGAGCTCTCAAGGGAATTCCGGCCCGGTCCCAGAAGGGAGATCTGAGCCAACAAACCGGGATAAGAAAAACATTAAATGTCCCGCGGAAAGGAGAATACATATGGCGGTACTGGAAAAACTGGAGCCCGGAAATGTCTTCCGCTTCTTTGAGGAACTTTGCTCCATGCCCCATGGATCCGGCAATACAAAGATCGTCAGCGACTGGCTGGCGCGATTTGCTGTTGAAAGAGGTCTGGAGCACTATCAGGATGAACTGAACAACGTCATCATTATTCGGGAAGCTTCTGCCGGATATGAAGAGGCCGAGCCTGTGATCCTGCAGGGCCATATGGACATGGTCTGCGAGAAGGCTCCTGACTGTACAAAGGATATGACCAGGGAAGGCCTTGACCTGGAGGTGGATGGCGATACCATCCTTGCCAGGGGCACCACGCTGGGCGGCGACGACGGAGTCGCCGTGGCTATGATGCTGGCTGTGCTGGACGACGATAATATGGCCCATCCCAGGGTGGAGTGCGTCTTTACCGTGGACGAGGAAGTAGGTATGGAAGGTGCCGAAGGGCTTGACGTGACGCCGCTGAAAGGCCGCCGTATGCTGAACCTGGATTCTGAGGATGAGGGCGTTTTCACAGTCAGCTGCGCCGGCGGGAATCTCACAACGTGCACAGTTCCCGTTCACCGGTCACCCTATCCCTTTGAGGGCGGTACTTATCTGACTATCCGGGTGGAGGGGCTGCTGGGCGGCCACTCCGGCGCCGAGATCCACAAAGGCCGGGCCAACGCCAATGTGCTGCTGGGCCGTATCCTGTTTAACGCTGCGCCGAACCTGCGTATCGTATCTGTGACCGGCGGCTTGAAGGACAACGCCATTCCTGTCAGCGCTGCCGCTGTGGTCTGCGTGAAGGATCCCGACTTCGTCCGAGCCACCTGCGGCGGCCTGGAGGCAGCCTTCCGCAACGAGTACGCCGTCCCCGATCCCGATATCCGGGTGTTCGTGGACGACGGCGGTGACGGCATGCCCATGGACGGGCCCTCTACCAATCATATCATAACCCTGCTGACCTGCTGTCCCAATGGCGTTTATGCCATGAGCCCGGACATCGCCGGCCTGGTGCAGACCTCGCTGAACCTGGGCATCCTGTCCACGGCGGAGGATCATGTAACCGCATCCTTCTGCATCCGCAGCAGCATCGAGAGCCAGAAGGAGATGCTGGTGGAAAAGATCTGCCAGCTGATGACCTGCATGGAAGGAGCCACTGTTTCCGTATGCGGCGACTACCCCGGATGGCAGTTCCGCCAGAAATCACCGCTTCGTGACCTGCTGACTGAAGTGTTTACCGAGCAGTACGGCCGCGCACCTGTTGTGGAAGCCATTCACGCCGGCGTGGAATGCGGGCTTTTCTGCGGAAAGCTGCCCGGGCTGGACTGTGTCTCTGTCGGTCCGGATATGAAGGATATCCACACATTCCGGGAGCGGCTCCACATCGCCTCCACCCAGCGGCTTTGGACAATGGTCGTGGAAGCGCTGCGGCGCATGAAATGAGGAAAACACCATGGATGAAAAGACAACCCGCACCATCCGTGCCAGAGTCTATATTGCCTTTGCAGTCATTGCGCTGATCCTGGTGTTCGTGTTTACCGGTACTGTCCGACGTGCTGCCATGGGGATCCTGGCCGTCTATTGTGTGATCATGGCTGTGGTCAACTTCCGCAAGGCAAAAGATGACCCGGACAAGAATCCATGACATCACTGCTGGCGAAATATCGTAAAGTCTGCTTTTCTGGAGACGTCCCGTTTCGGGGCGTCTCCTTTTATAATGCACTTTTACAGGCGAAACTATAAACAAATTGTGAATTTAATAATATCTGATAAACATTTAAGACTATTTTCAGTTTTTGCAAATATACTTCGCTCATCACAAGGGAGGTGGCACACATGTCAGACATCTGCATTTTCCGGCGTATTGAAAAGAAGTATCTGCTGTCCCGGAATGAATATGAATCTCTCAAAAAACAGATCATGGGGTATTTGGAACCGGACGAATACGGCAGAAGTACCGTTATGAGCCTGTACCTGGATACGCCGGACTACCGGATGATCCGCAGCTCGATTGAGGCTGTGGACTACAAAGAGAAACTGCGACTCCGTAGCTACGGAACACCCAGGACTGACAGCCGTGTGTTCCTGGAACTGAAAAAGAAGTTTGACGGAGTTGTCTATAAGCGGCGTGTATCCATGACCTTGCGGCAGGCGGAAGCTTATCTTCGTTCCGGAATCAAACCATATGATTCCCAGATTTTCAGAGAACTGGACTACGCCATGAGGTTTTACGGCAATCCCGGTCCAGCGGCAGTTGTCTGCTATGAGAGGGAGGCATTTACTGTCCCCTCCGTGCTGGACCTGCGGCTGACTTTCGACTCGGACGCGCGTTACCGGACCGGTGAGCTCCGGCTGACCGCAGGTTCTGCTGGAAAGAACCTTCTGCCGAACGGCACTGTTATTCTGGAGATCAAGACCGGAGGCGGTATGCCGCTATGGCTCTCCCGGGCTCTGGACGAATGCGGTATACGCCCCGCATCATTTTCAAAATACGGTACGGCATACCGTGACATTCGCCGCGAACACAATCAATCTGAAATGGAGGCAATGAAATATGCTTGACTTTTTTACATCGATCAGTGCTGAAGGCGCTACCACTGTTACATTTCTTATCGGCCTGGCTGCAGCTCTTGTATGCGGAGCCATCACAGCGGCAGCCTCCTCTTTCCGCAACAGGATCTCAAACGGGTTTGCAGCATCTCTGATCCTCCTTCCCGCAGTCGTCATGACGGTGATCGCTCTGGTCAACGGAAATGTGGGAACAGGCGTCGCGGTCATGGGCGCATTCTCCTTGATCCGGTTCCGTTCCGTTCCCGGGAAGGCAAGAGACATCGTATCCATCTTTCTGGTGATGACAGCCGGCCTGGCCTGTGCAGGAGGCTATGTGGCTGTCGCGCTGGTGGTGACAGCGGTGATCAGCCTGGGGATGGTGGCCTGCACGATGCTCCCGGGTACCGGCAGCAAATTAATGGATCTCCGGATCACAGTGCCGGAATCCCTGCATATCGACGGAGCTTTTGACGAAGTGTTCGCAGAATTCACCCGTTCCTGCGAACTGCTTACGGTAAAAACAAGCAATATGGGAAGCCTTTACAAGCTTCACTACCAGGTAGAACTGAAGGATAACCGGCAGATCCAGGCGTTTATCGACCAGCTTCGCTGCCGGAACGGTAATCTTGAGATCGCCCTTGCAAGGGCGGAAGAAAGGAGCGATACACTGTGAGCAGAAAATACACGAGTCTGATCGCCTCTCTGTTGGCTGGAATCCTCTTGCTGACAGCGTGCGGAGGTGTAACCGGAACTGAAAGCACGTCTTCTGAAAACGAACAGGGGAGCGTTGCGGAAAGGGAAACCACTGTGATCACTTCAGATATCACGGCCGGAGTTTCGTCTGTTGAGGAAGACAGCAGCGGCTACGGGTTTTCCAATAGAGACCTGGACCCCGCATGGGACAGCGTGACGGCTTCCGTTTCACTTACTGACGGAAATAACGTGGCGGACGGTTCCGGGGTAACTGTGAGCGGAAACGATGTTACGATCACGGCAGGCGGTACCTACATATTTACCGGTACCCTGAACGATGGCAGCATCACGGTTGCGGCAGGGGAGGAAGAGAAAGTTCAGCTGGTGCTTTCCGGCGTCTCCGTCACGAACAGCGACGGTCCGGCCCTCTACATCTCCTCCGGTGACAAAGTGTTTCTCACGCTGGCGGACGATACGGAAAACTACTTCAGCGACGGAAGCGATTACAGCGTTTTTGACGGTGATACGGAGCTGGACGCGGCTGTATTCAGCAGAAGCGACATGACGATCAACGGAGGCGGGAGCCTGACAGTAAACGGCAACTGCAAGCACGGGATCGTTTCAAAGGACGATCTGGTCATTTGCGGCGGATCTGTGACCGTAAATGCGAAGAACGTGGCGCTGGAAGGGAAAGACTGTGTGAAGATCGCGGACGCACAGCTGAACCTGTCTGCCGGGACTGACGGTATCCGCTCGGATAACGATAAAGATTCCGATCGTGGCTACATCTATATTTCCAGTGGCACTATCGCGGTAAACGCCGGGTCTGACGGCCTGCAGGCTGAGACAGATCTGTACATCGCCGGCGGGACGATCACGGTGAACGCCGCAGATGACGCATGCCACAGCAATGGAACAGCGACTGTCGCCGGGGGAATGCTGACACTTGCCTGCGGAGACGACGCAGTCCATGCCACTACGACCCTGACTGTCGATGGAGGTACCATTGAGATCAGGGCAGCAGAAGGACTGGAAGCAACGGTCGTTGTGATCAATGACGGAGAGATCTCCATCACCGCGTCGGATGACGGCATCAACGCCGCCCGAAAATCCTCTGCCTACACGCCGACTGTCGAGATCAACGGAGGTACGGTTTCTGTCGTGATGGGCGCAGGGGATACAGACGGGATCGACGCCAACGGCAATATCGTGATCAACGGCGGTACCGTAAGCGTAAGTGCTGCTTCACCGTTTGACTACGACGGGACGGGAGTGATCAACGGAGGGACCGTCATTGTAAACGGCCAGCAGGTCAGCTCCCTTTCCAACCAGATGATGGGAGGAATGGGAGGGATGGGCGGTATGCCCGGAGGCCCCGGAATGGGACGCCGACCCTGATCCGGCTTAAACGATGTAATACGATAATACGCAAAAAGAACCCGGACAAATCCGGGTTCTTTTTGTTTTTTCTGTACCTTGCAAGGCGTTTGGAAAAAGGATATAATTCCCATAATCTATACCTGATTAGGAGATATGCCATGAAAACAATCTACCTGGCTGGAGGATGCTTCTGGGGCACCCAGCGCTTTTTCGATCAGTTTCCCGGTGTGATCAGCACCCAGGTCGGTTACGCGAACGGCCGCACGGAATCTCCCACCTATGAGGATGTAAAGTATCGGAATACAGGTCACGCGGAGACGGTAAAGATCGATTTCGATGAATCGGTGATCACTCTGAAGGAACTGCTTGATTACTACTTTCTCACTATTGATCCGCTGTCTGTCAATCGGCAGGGCGAGGATGTCGGAACCCAGTACCGTACTGGTGTGTATTATACAGACGCCAAGCTTCTTCCGGAGATCCTCCGGTGCATGGATGCAGAATCGGCGAAAGTCGGCGCACCGCTTGCTGTGGAAGTGCTGCCTTTGGATAACTTCTATGCGGCTGAGGATTACCATCAGGACTATCTGGTCAAGAATCCGGGGGGATACTGCCACATTCCCGACCGTCTTCTCCATCTGACGGAAGGAAAGTAATGGGCAACGAGAACGGTGAATGGATCCTTCACGGAGTGGGCAGAAATGACCCTCGGAGGATCCATACGGCAGACGAACTGATCTCTCAGATCGACAGGATAGGATTTCTTCCGCTGTTCAAGAGTTCTGTGGATGGCTGGTCCGTCGAGGAACTGACGCTTGCCGGCGACTGGTGGAGCGACGATCCGGACAGAGACCCCTGGCAGTGGCGCCAGATCATCGCGGCAAGCGGCAAAGCGGCTTACGGAAAGTTTTTCGGGAACAAAGCGGGGTTTATTTCTCTTGCCTGGCTTCCTTTCTTCATCAATGCGCGACGTGACGGCTATGATTTCGACGCCCGATGGGAGGACGAAAAAGCATCTTACCGGGAAAAAAAGATCATGGACCTGTTTTCCGGCGGGGAGGAACTGTATTCCTGGCAGATCCGTCGGTTGGCCGGATTTGGCGCAGGAGGAGAAAAAAACTTTGAAGGGACCCTGACGGCTCTTCAGATGAAGACCTATCTGGTCGTACGTGATTTCCGCCGGAGACTGAATGCAAGAGGAGAGCCGTATGGATGGGCGATCGCCCTGTACACGACACCAGAAGCGATATGGGGCAGCGATCTCGTGACGGCTGCGTACGGAGAATCTCCGGAGGCCTCCGGAAAAAGGATCTGTGGCCGTATAAAAGAACTTTTTCCTGAGACTACCGACAGGATCCTGCAAAAAATCCTGTAAAACCGACAGGACCACGTCTGGAAAAAGCGCGGTTTGGTGATAATAACCATCAACCCTGGAACAATCAACTGAAATACAACCTCTATGGTCCGAAACGAGCGATATGTCGAAATTGTGCTTTCGGGCGAAGTCTTTGCGGCAGAGGATTTGCGGCATTTCCGAATGGTTTCTTCTGTCCGTATGTACGAAAAATGCAGAAAAAGCATTGCGTAAACCGGAAGTTTGTGTTATCATCTTGTAATAGAGTGGGTCGGGATGGTCAATCCACCCTAAACGTCTGCCTCATGGGCAAACGTCCCGACGGTGTCCGCTTTTCGCGGATAGTTTCTTTTCCTCCAAAAGGAGACGGATATGAAGTTTTCTGAAATGACATACGTCCGCCCGGATGCGGAAGGCATGAAGAATGCACTGACTGCTCTGACGGAACGCCTGAAAAGTGCCGGAACTTATGAAGAGGCACGTACCGTCTTCCTGGAGAAGGAAGAAGAACAGAAACGCATCATGACCATGGAGACGCTTGCCAGCATTCGTCACTCCATTGATACGCGTGACGAGTTCTATGACGCGGAAATGAAGTTCTGGAACAGTTACATTCCGGAACTTCAGGAATACAGCATGGCCTGGACTCTGGCGCTGCTCGCCAGTCCTTTCCGAGCAGATTTTTCCGCGGAATTTGGCGACCTGATGTTTATCAATGCGGAGATTGAACTGAAGACGTTCTCTCCCCAAATCATCCCTGAGCTCCAGAAAGAAAACGAACTGACCCAGGAATATGAGAAACTGCTGGCTTCCGCCCAGATCCCCTTTGAAGGAAAAGTCTATACCCTGTCCCAGCTGACACCGTTTAAAAACGACGGTGATGATGAACGCCGCCTGGAAGCCTGGAAGGCAGAGGGCAGATGGTATAAGGAGAACCAGCCCAGGCTTGATGCCATCTACGATGAATTGGTACATCTGCGCGACCTGATGGGACGGAAGCTGGGCTATGAAGGATATACCACGCTGGGCTATTACCGCATGGGGCGCAACTGCTACACAAAAGACGATGTGGAGCGGTTCCGCACTGCCGTTCAGCAGTATCTGGTGCCGGTAGCGGAGGATATCTACCGCGAACAGGCGAGACGCCTTGGAAAGACCTATCCTCTGAGTTTCGCGGATGCTGCGCTGCAGTTCCGCAGCGGGAATCCCCGCCCCGCAGGATCTCCGGATGACATTCTGGCCAACGGAAGGAAATTCTACGACGAGCTTTCCCCCGAGACAAGCGAATTTTTCCGCACGATGCTGGATGGCAACCTGCTGGATGTCCTTTCGACCGAAGGCAAACAGTCCGGCGGATACTGCACCGGCCTGCCGGAATATGAGGTGCCATTCATTTTTGCCAACTTCAACGGCACTCAGCATGATGTGGAAGTCGTTACGCACGAGGCAGGTCATGCCTTCGCCTATTGGATGAACCGCAAACGGCTGCCGCTGGATTACGCATGGCCCAGCATGGAGGCCTGTGAAGTTCACTCAATGAGCATGGAGTTCTTCGCCTGGCCCTGGGCTTCCGGATTCTTCGGACCGGACGAACGCAAATTCCTGTACAGCCATCTGGCGGGAAGCGTGACCTTTATTCCTTATGGCACCATGGTGGATCATTTCCAGCATATCGTCTATGAGAAGCCGGAGCTGACCCCCGCACAGCGCCACGCGGAATGGAAACGTCTGCTGGGCGTCTACATGCCATGGATGAAACTGGACGGAGACATCCCCTTCTACAGTGACGGTGAAGGCTGGCAGCGGCAGCATCATATCTATTCCAGCCCGTTTTACTATATTGATTATTGCCTGGCGCAGACGGTAGCCCTGGAATTCTGGGCAATGATCCAGAAGGATCGCGCCGACGCCTGGGATCACTATATGGCCTACACGAAGCAGGGCGGAAGCCGCACGTTCACCGACCTGCTGAAAAACGCCGGACTGGACTCTCCCTTCGACGAGCGCTGCCTGAGAAACGTATGCGGCGTGGCCCGGAAATGGCTGGCTGATTTCGACCTGAGCGGAATCGAGTGAGACCGTGGCAGAGAAGAAAAAGCATAAAGGCCGGCGGGAATATCTGAATGATTTCTACCGGGACGTCAGCGGCGAGTACCAGTATACCGGTACGATCCGCCGCTATCAGAGTGAATTGTCCTGGCATGATGCGGCGCTACGCATCGGGGTGCTGGCCGGAATTATAGCTACGGCAATGATCGCCGTCGGACTGATCCCGGCACCTTCCATGACAGGTATGGGCAGTTTCTACGTGATACTGCCTTACATACTGGAGCTTGTGGGAGTGTTTCTCAGTGTCTGGGCTGCCATACGGCTGATCGCAGGCGGGGAAGAGCTGCGGAACTATGTGTATGAAGCGACCGTGGGCAAAATTCGCGGGCGCCTGACTATGACAGCAATCTTCGCAATTTCCAGTTTGATCGGAAACGTGGTGTTTCTGATCATAAAAGGATTCGATGGAAAAGTGTTCCTTTCTCTGGCTGTGATCCTTCTCCACGGAGTGTCATTAGCCGCGTCTTTGCTGCTGATGCGGCACATGTCCTCGCTCCGGTGGAGCGGAGGCGCGGAAGAGCCTTCTGAAGGGAAGAGCTGACTGCCGCCTGATATTATTTGTGAATAGCGGATTTGCAAGGTCCGTTTTTCAATTTTCATCCCAAAAACAACATTTTTTTAAGGAGGAACCAAGATGAAAAAAGCAAAGAGAATCCTTGCACTTCTCCTCGCTCTCGTGATGGCCCTGGCGCTGGTCGCCTGCGGCGGCGGTGGCGGGAAGGCAGAGGGCAAGACACTTGTTGTGGGTTATTCCCCGTTCAACAGCAAGTTCTCCCCCTTCTTCTCCGAGACTGCCTACGACCAGGATGCTATGGCGATGACCCAGATCGGCCTGCTGACCAGCGACCGTACCGGCGCCATCATCACCAAGGGCATCGAGGGTGAGACCGTCAACTTCAATGGTACGGACTATACCTATTATGGCCCGGCCGACCTGACCATCACTGAGAACGCTGATGGCACCGTGTTCTATGATTTCAAGCTGCGCGATGACCTGAAGTTCTCCGATGGTGAAAAGGTCACTGTTGACGACGTGATCTTCTCCATGTACGTCCTGTGCGATCCTACCTATGATGGCTCCAGCACCCTGTTTGCTCAGCCCATCCTCGGTATGGAAGAGTATCGCTCCGGTATGGACAGCCGCGGTAACGTGATCAATGCCGCCGGCCCCGACGGTTACAAGGCCAATGACCTGTACACCGAGGAGCAGTACAACAAGTACTGGGAGTACTACAATGGCCAGGCCGGTATCGATCTGGCTCAGGAGATCGTTGACTACTGCTTGGCCAACTATGCCTCCTACGGCGCTGTTGACGTCGCTACCTCCGCTGCCCTGTGGGGTTATGAGCTGGCTGCTGACGCTACCGCTGAGGATTTCTGGAAGGCCATCCTCGAAGCCTTTGACGGCGATGCCGAGGCTGCTGCTGGTGTCGAATCCGCCGGCAGCACCCTGAATCAGCTGACCATCAATGGCCTGGGTGCTGAATTCCAGGCTGGTGTTCAGACCGGCGCTTCCGCCTCCAACATCAAGGGCATCCAGAAGGTTGACGACTACAATCTGCGTGTCGTCCTGACCAAGGTTGACGCTACTGCTATTTATCAGCTGGGCGTGACCATCGCTCCCATGCACTATTATGGTGAGAAGGACAAGTATGATTATGCCAACGACAAGTTCGGTTTCGACAAGGGCGATCTGAGCCATGTCCGTTCCGTCACCTCCAAGCCCATGGGTGCTGGCCCCTACAAGTTCATCAAGTTTGAGAACGGCGTCATCAACTATGAAGCCAACCCCAACTACTTCAAGGGCGAGCCCAAGACCAAGTACGTCAACTTCCTGGAGACCACCGCTGACGACGACAAGCTGAACGGTGTTGTTACCGGCACTATCGACGTCACCGATCCTTCCTTCACCAACGACACTGTCGCTGCTATCAAGTCCGCCAACGGCGGTGAACTGGACGGCGCCAAGATCACCACCAACACCGTTGATAACCTGGGTTACGGCTACATCGGCCAGAACGCCATGAACGTCAATGTTGGCGGCGAGCCCGCTTCCGAGGCTTCCAAGAACCTGCGCAAGGCTTTTGGTACCATCTTCTCCGTGTATCGTGATGTGGCTATCGACTCCTACTATGGTGATCGTGCTGCCGTCATCAACTACCCCATCTCCAACACTTCCTGGGCTGCTCCTCGCCCCGCTGATGATGACTACGCCATTGCCTTCTCCAAGGATGTCAACGGCGAGCCCATCTACACCTCCGGCATGAGCGCTGAGGAAAAGTACGCCGCTGCTCTGCAGGCTGCTCTGGGTTACTTTGAGGCCGCCGGCTACACCGTCCAGGACGGCAAGCTGACCGCTGCTCCCGAAGGCGCCAAGCTTGAGTACACCTTCTGGATCCCCGCCGACGGCACTGGCGACCACCCCGCCTTCATGATCGTCAACGAGGCTTCCAAGGCTCTGGCCACCATCGGCCTGAACCTGATCATCAAGGATCTGACCAACAGCTCCGAGCTGTGGGATAACCTGGACGCCATCCAGGTCGAGATGTGGGCCGCCGCCTGGGGCTCCACCGTCGATCCCGATATGTATCAGATCTACTATTCCGACGTTGCCAATGGTCCCACCACTGAAAAGGGCAAGAACCCCCAGGGTGGCCCTGCGCAGGGCGGTTCCAACTATGAGTACTGCATCGCCGATCCCGAGCTGGATCGTCTGATCATGGAGGCCCGTTCCACCACTGACCAGGCTGCTCGTAAGGCCATGTACAAGGCTTGCCTGGATATCGTCGTTGACTGGGCTGTCGAGACCCCGACCTATCAGCGCCAGAACGCCATCATCTTCTCCACCGAGCGTGTCAACCTCGACACTGTGACCCCCGACATCACCACCTTCTATGGCTGGATGAGCGAGGTCGAGAATCTCGAGATGAAGTAATCTTTGGCGAGAGAATTCATCGAGCAATGAGTAGAGAATGCCCTGCGGCCTTCGGGCCGCAGGGCACTCCAACCGCCGTACATCGAGGGGCAGCCCCGTTCGCTGCCTCTCGATGTGCGGCAGTTGAGAGGAATATACAGGTTAGCGAATTATCGCATTAGCGAGTATTCCTGCTGATCTGTCTGTGTCCCCAATACCTTTGAGAACGGAGGGTTCTTCTGTGCGCAAATACATTATCAAGCGCCTTCTGCTGTCGGTGATCATCTTTTTCTTTGTCATGCTGATCATCTACGCGCTGATGCGCTGCCTGCCTACCTCCTATATCGAAAACGTGGCCCGTGCAAAATCTCAGCAGCCCGGCTCCAAAAGCTATGAAGAGTGGATGGAGCAGCTGACCGCCATGTACAACATGGACAAGGGAATCTTCCTTGGCTATCTGTACTGGCTGGGTGACTTCTTCACCGGAAACTTCGGCGACAGCTGGCATTATACTGTGCCAGTGATTCAGAAGTTCAATGAAGTGGTTTGGCTGAGCTTTGTCATGGGATGCATCACCATGTTCTTCGAACTGATCATCGCAATTCCCCTTGGTATTATTGCCGCGACAAAGCAGTACTCCAAGACTGACTATACAATTTCGATCCTGGCACTGGCATTCATTTCACTGCCAACATTCTTCTTTATCGCACTGCTGAAACTGGTATTCAGCGTAAAACTGGGCTGGTTTGATCTTTTCGGTCTTGTCAGCCGGAATTATGAGCAGCTCTCCGCCATGGGCAAGTTCCTGGACAAGGCTCACCACCTGGTGCTTCCTATCGTCACACTTGTCATTATCAGCATCGGCGGTCTGATGCGTTATACCCGTACCAATATGCTGGAAGTTTTGAACGCGGACTACATTCGTACTGCCCGCGCCAAAGGCCTAAGCGAACGCAAGGTTATTTATCACCATGCGTTCCGCAACACGCTGATCCCCCTTGTCACAATCGTTGGCGGTTCGCTGCCCGGCCTGTTTTCCGGCGCTTTGTTTACGGAAACGATGTTCTCCATCCCCGGTATCGGCTATGCTTCATACCACGCAATGGTCGCTGGCGACATACCGTTCTCCATGTTCTATCTGGCTTTCCTGGCGATTCTGACACTGCTGGGCAACCTGATATCCGATATCCTGTATGCCGTGGTCGATCCGCGGGTACGAATCGCTTAAGAAGGGAGGCTGACGGAATTGAGTGACAATCTGGATAAAAAGACTGTTGACGCCGCTTCCGGCGAGGAACAGCAGTATTCATTGAACGATGACCGCCGCGTCAAAGTTCTGTCTCCGGGTGCCATGGTGGCAAAACGGTTCTTCCGGAACCGCATTGCTGTCGTGGGTCTGGCGATCCTGGCCTTCATGTTCGTATTCTCCTTTATTGGCGGCATTATTACGCCGTACAAGGAAGACCAGCAGTTCTACCGTATCGATCTTCAGAATAAGGAATATGCCGGCGTCGTGAAGAATGTCGACTTCCGCTTTGCCGCCGCTGACGGACAGAGTTTTCCCTCCACGGTTCAGGCCCAGATGGTCATCGCTGTTCAGAAAGGTGCTGATACCTTCTCCTATCACGATGTCAACTACAACCTGATCCAGGAAGGCGAGGATTTCTACCGTGTGACTTCTGCTGAAGGCACCACTCTTGCAATCGCATACAAAGACGTGGTGAACAGCAGCAAAGAGGGCGTGAACCTGAGCTTTGATTTCAAGTACAACGCCTTGAAGGCATATACCAACAAGCAGAGCTCCTTTGAGGCCGACGGCAAATCATTCGAGATCGATGATGTCGGCGTCGTTACTTCAGGCGGGGAAGAGGTTGCCTTCGTCAACCGCTATGTGGTTCAGGCGATCCTTCCCGACGTGTATCTGACCCGCGCGTTCCGAGAGGAACTGATCGCAGAGGTGGAGAAAGGCGCGAAAGAGTTCCGGTTCACCGATACGGACGGTGTGGAACACGAGTATATCGTGGAGTACAAACCCGACGTAAAGAACTGGATCATCCGTCAGGAGACGGAGACCCGCGTCTACGATACCTATGCAGCACCCAGCAGCAAGCACTGGCTGGGAACAGACCGCAACGGCATGGACATGCTGACCCGTCTGATGTATGGCGGCCGTGTGTCCCTTGTCATCGGCTTCATAGTTGAGGCCATCAGTACCATCCTCGGTATCATCATGGGCGGCCTGGCCGGTTACTTCGGAAAATGGGTCGACATGCTCATCATGCGTATCGTCGATATTTTCTACTGTATCCCCTCCATGCCCATCATCAT
>JAEEGL013906423.1_pt1 | contig 27047 bp, 18 predicted proteins | sample 9134231 | NCBI WGS metagenome assembly JAEEGL01 (sample SAMN16246548, study PRJNA631951) | gut metagenome | biome: gut microbiome; feature: rumen; material: fiber-attached | host: Bos | place: Iran: Karaj | collected 2018-10 | reverse complement strand
GGAAATCAGAATCAGGCGGGCGTTCAGGTATAACATTGAACTGAATACAATGTCAGGTCTTTCTTTGCGGACAGTATTCCAGATTCTGAAGATTCCCCCCTGCCATATCCTTTTTATTCTGATAAGGCTTACAGGATACTCCTGGGGGATAAACTTTACAATATCTCCTAAGTTCTTGCCCACGATGACGAACTTCACATCAAACTCATCCCTGGGCAACATCTTTCCGATGGTTACAGTCATACGTTCCGCCCCGCCTACCGTAGGAGGCAGGAAAAAGATGATTTTTTTTAAATTTCCCTGTTCAGTAATCATTGATGTATTCCTTTTGTATCTTCTTTTACAGTCATTTGCTCTGGGGCAATTTCAGATACTCCCCGAACCTGTAGTCCCATTCTTCTGGTTCAAATGGAGTCATTCCACTCCAATGGAAGAATGTCATTTCTCCGAAATAAATATTCCCGTTAACATTATACAAATCAACACGGACATGTGGAATATTAGCGGAAAGTTTTCGAGCGACATCCAGCATTTCCGGGAAATTCTTGGGTTTGTCAATAGGATGGTCAGCATTCGGATGCCCATTAAGAACGGGAAGATGATTCCACTCCAGGTCAAAGAAATCAAACCGCGTATCTTGTTCCTGCCGGCCTGTTGCGACAAAAAGGAATCTCGGCTCACCGTCAAAACAGAAGATCTTGTAGTCCTTTAGCTCGAAACCGCTCTCGTCTTCCATGTATTCTTCTGCAATGATTCGTGGTTTCAGATCCCGGTAGGGGTATTCCTTGTTTCTCTGATAGTAGTTTTTTCTCCATCCGTCTTCCAGTTTTGCCTTTGCTCTGTTTATGTCAAGTCTGCTTTTGTCCTTACATACTACGATTCCTCCGGAGTCGTTCGTGCATTTGATGACAAATTTCTCAGGAAGATTATCCCATTCTATGTCATTGACATTATCCCATGTCCCGATTGTCGGGATAATGTATTTTGCTCCTATTTTCTGCTCAACAAAGTTTTTGGCATCAATCTTGTCAACCAGTTTGGCATACTCCGGATGGATGTCATTCAATTTCAGCCATTGTAGCTTTTCGTTATATGTTCGGGGGGCCTTAAGATTTAATTTGTAACCCATCTTTAAACGAAACAGCCACCTTAAATATATCTCATCAGGGAGTAAGGGACATGCCCAATGGAGCAACTTCCTTTTAATCTTGAATATGATGGAATGTTCTTTCATTTTTCCTTTAAAATATAATCAAATAATGTTTTATATACATCAAGGTGAGATTCGCATGTAATCTTATTGGATAGTCTCATCGCTTTTTTGCGGCTTATTTTTAATTTTAAAAGGCCTCTTCTGTACATTGCCTTAAGAAACCTGTTGTTTATGGGGAGATAGGGCAGGAAAAGTTCTTTCCTATTGTTATGAACATAGGAATACAGTTCTTCTTCGAGTCGCCTGTCATCTTCAATGATAATATTAAGGGCGTCTGTTTCTTTCTCGAAATCAGTATAATTACGAAGTTTAATACCCGTTTTCTCTCCATTCTGAATGTAAGGAATCAGTCTGAATCCGATATTCTCAGATAATTCCAGTTCAACGGCATAACCCTTTGACCAACTGTCTTGCCCGACGTATTCTGAAATCCTGTCGAAATTGAAATTGCCCAAACCGTAGAAGATAGGTCTCCCTTTATATAGCTCATAGCCGGAGATGCAATGCTGGTGATGGTTAATAACCGCATCAGCTCCCAGCGTAACAAAGTGCCTGTACCATTTCTTCATGCGAGGCGTTGGCAAATGGTAGTGCTCAATGCCCCCGTGTATGATAACCAGGACATAATCTGCTTTATGACGGGCCTCTATTATGTCATTGCCTATGTCTATCAGGTCCAGTGGATTGCTTCCCCCGTGTTCTGTTGTCGCTACTGATGATTCGTGTTCACATGCATTGATTATGGCAATTGTCTTTTCTGCAATGGTGTGGTATAGAACCCTTCGTGCGGTTTCCAGTGTGCATCCGCCACCTACAGTTTTAAGTCCTGCCTTGTCGCATGCATCTATGGTATCCTTTACGCCTTGTTGGCCCTGATCAAAGAAATGATTGTTGGCTAACGTTACTAAATCAAAGCCGGCTTTTTTAATTACTGCCGCCGTTTCTTCAGTTGTCATTAAATTAGGACCAGGCTTGTCTATTGGTGTCGCTGCTCCATATTTGACAGGTGCTTCAAGGTTTGCTATCCGGAAATCAGAGCGTTGTATGTCCTGTAGGATTTCTCCAAAGAGCTCTGTCGTCTGTTCCCGGGTAAATAACTCCCGTGTCCTTCCATATGGAACGATGTCCCCTGCTATAAAGACGGATATTCCCATAGTTATTTTCCTAATTGATTCATGAATTCTACTAATGGCCGGCTCCAATTGCGGTAGTCAAAGCACTTGCGGCACACTTCTTTTCCAGCAATGCCTACCATTCTGCTTTCCTCTTGATGGGTGAATACTTGTACGATTGCATCAGCTAAAGCATCCGTGTCTTCCGGCTCCACAATATAGGCTGATTTCTTATTCTCCAGCCAATTCACAGCCTCACCGACATTCGTAATAACAATAGGCTTGGATGCAGCCAGATATTCGCCCAGTTTAGTGGAAAAACAATATCTGTTTTGCTGGTTGCAATACTTGTTTATTATAACCAGCGATGCTTTGCTCATGTAGTCTTGCAATTCTTTACATGACAAATAACCGGTAAAACAGATATTTCCCTCAAGATGATATTTCCGTATCAGATCGCTAATCTCATTCTTGTGTGGTGATGTGTCTAATGTACCCGTAGATACAAAGGCAATATTTTCCCTGATCTTTCTCCGTGCCTTGCCAAATGCTTCAATCATTCCCAGAATGCCGTCTTTTTGTTGATATAATGTTCCTGAGTGAAATATATATGGGACTTCAGCCTTATCGGAATCATCAGGTATGTTGTATTTGTCAAAATCCACCATAATAGGCACCTTAATATGCTTGCATCCCGGCTGGGCATATTTCTTTGCTAAATCTGAAAGCGTATCAGAGATACTGATAATTCCGTCAAATTCAGGAATCTGCTTTTCCAACACTTTTTTCCTCAGCAAAGACTTATTCTTATCCTCTGTTCCTGTTCCGTAAGGTAACTCACACAAATCCCGGACGCAAAATGCACCTTTCTTGTGTGCAATCTTAATAAACTTCAGCGTAAGTCCGAGGTCTTTTCCCATATACAGGAATAATACATCTCCTTCTTTGAGATTCTTCCGTAAGTAGTCTGCTGTGTTAATTATATCTCTTATGTCATTTAGCTGTCGGATGAAAACATTGTTGTCACGTAATGGTGTCTTGCCAATATACCGGTATGAAATTCCGCTGCTTGTCCCCGTCCCAATAGTATTTTTCGGGGGTCTGCCATAGACCTCTGTGCGCCGGAAAACGATTACCTCGCATTCTATGCCTCCTTCTTTTATGGCACGGGCATAGCATACGATGCGATTAGTCGCTGCCATGCCATTGGGAAAAGACTCGCTTGTGAGAATATATACTTTCATAATATGATTAGTTCCGTATATGTATATGTGATGCACTCATGAATTGTGGCAGAACTTATGCAGGAGGATGGATTATCCGCAAAGTGAAATAATTTATGAATGCAGTCCGTATTTTTTTTTAAGTTTATCAACCAAATCCTGTTGTTCGCTTGTTAACGGTTCTGAACAACCGTATACTTTCAACTCCGAATAATATTGGTTGAATAGTGTGAGAATATCTTCATGGGACATACGCTCATTAGGTGGATATAGCGCTTCCTCATGTTTCTCTATGTCAGAAGGTGAGAATTTTACGCCAATGATTCTTGCCGGGATGCCTGCAACTAATGCGTATGGTGGAACGGATTTTGTGACAACAGCGTTTGCCCCTATGACGCATCCGCGTCCTAGTGTCACGCCAGCCAATATGGTTGCCCGTGTTCCCACCCAGACATCTTCACCGATAATAACATCACCGGATTTGTCATTAATGTGACTTTCTCCTAATATGACTTGCGGAACAGATACCGTTGACTTGTGGCTATTGGTAGCAATGGTTACTTCGGGTGCTATCTCTGTGTATTTTTTTATATAGACAGACTCATTGCCGGCATTGATAATCGTAAATCCATACCGAATCTTGACAAAGTCTTCAACAAATAGGTTTCCGGGTATCCCTATGTGGCTGGGACCGGCAATCGTACTATGAGCGGGCATTGAGCCGAAATCCTTTCGTTCCGGATTTTCCCTGTGAAGTCGGTATAACAGGTGTCGCCCTTTTCTGAGGAGGAACCATATGTCTGACAGAAGTAATTTTAACGCTTTCATCCTGCTGCTTTTCTTTTAAGATTCAACATCACAATTTTCACATTCATATTCGTACTCTGCGCCATCTTCTTCATCTTCCAGGGTAATCCGGTCCTCATCATAGCAGAACAGGCCATACAGCCAGAATGCCGTAAATAGAGGGATGGAGAAAATAGGATATGAAATAGAGGATGTTAGTAATGCGACTGCAAAGGCAAGTTTATGCGGATTATAACACGTCCAGCTTATTTTGGCAGATGAGTAGAAGATGATGACATAAAGAAACAGTCCTATTATCAGGCCATACTGGCTTAATACTTTTACGATTCCGCTTGTAAGTTCAAAGTTCTTGGATATATTCTGGCGGAACCAGCTGTAATCCCTGTTCCTACCATATCCTAATAGTGGGTCCTTCCGGAAGTTTATCCACTCGAAGAAGGCCGATTCAAAGCGGTCCAGTGATCCAAGGTATTCGCCTCCCTGCGTCTTGGCATTGTAATTGATGTTATGCATTCGTTCCCGTGTCAATCCTTCAAAATTGGCTTTTTCCTGAATTTTACTGCCCATGAAGTCAAGGGAGTTGATGGCCACAGCCAAGGGCAGAGCAATGAATAAGAAGGTAAGAATGTTCTGGACATTAAACTCGTTGAACCAGAATATAGCATATATAAGGATGGTAATGCTATAGCCCGTGGTGGACATGGTGCTGGCCAGGGCGAGCAACAGCACGATGATTCTGGTATTTCCCCTGAATGATATTCCTTCACGTGACAGATTTGTAAGGATGGCTGGAATCAGCATAATGGCAAAGCGGCCAGGTTCCCATGAACAGCCGGCGTTACGGATGAGGGAACCATAAATCTGTCCTTTGGCAGGGTCCATCCAGTTAAACAGGTACAGAACATTGTTTCCGAAGCTGGTTTCCGGAAATAAACGGAATGCCGTATCAATGCCGGGAATAATTATTGCCATTCCCCAAAGCACCAGGCCAATGGCTGAGAACACCACCATGATATGCTCGTATATAGGGAACAGGTCCCTGCCATAGACACGAATGTGGATAAAGGCAATGAGGATGGCGTATATCAGGAAGAAGTAGTAGGACAGATTAGCCGTACTGAAGTCATGAAACTTAAAGCAGACCAACGCTGACCAGGTTGCCATAATACCCGTAAGTATCCACAACTTGCCGTGTGCAAAGCTGACAGGATTGCGCAGCAGCAGGATGACGGTCAGGACAATGGGAATGAGGAATGGGACGGGATTGCCCGAAAGACTTCCCACCATACGCCCGGTTTCCGGCGTCATCTGTGCCATATAGATAACCATCACGAACAGATAAATGTATTCGTAAATGGGGTAGAACAGATTATCGAGTATTTTTATCATGATGCTAAAGCGGAAATGTGATTATTTGTTCCAGATACCTGTTGCTGTGTTGTTCAGAATCCTGCGGATCTGAGTTGTGAAAACACTTGCGTAGATGATATTTATGACGGACATGGAAGCTACAACTCCCAGAATTCCGATGTACTTGCCCAGAAAAAGTGAAAGAGGGATATGCAGAACCAGACCGATAATAATCACGCGTGACTGAAGCGTGACTTTTCCGGTACCGTTAATCAGAATAGCCTGAAGGGAAACCCAACAATTCAGAAGCGTATATATGGCTATAGACAGTGTTAGCATAAATGGAACCTCCACCATATCTCTTACCCACAGCCGGATTAAGAATGGGGACAGCGCAACCATTATTGCGACCATTACGCATAAAGCCGTAAAAAGCCTTTGCATTTTCCGGTACATATTGTTCATCCACACATAGTCTTCTTTGGTAAAGGCATCGGTAAACGCCGGCCACAATGGATTAAGTATTATTGAATAAACCATCACAACGATATTCAGCAATTTATAGGATATGTTGTACTGTGTGACTGATTCCGGGCCTGCTATATGGGATATCAGGATATTGGTGGCCTGATAAAGGACTATCATTTGCAGCTGTATGATAAAGAATTTTATTCCAAGCCCCCATAAATCTTTTATATATGACAGGTTGATAGCTTTTAAGGAGGGTGCCACTTCCTTCATGCTTGTGCGGAAATATATGACAGATGCAGTCAGGACAATCACAATGGGCATCATTGAGTATGCGAAAGCCAAATTCAGCAATGACGGTTTTACGAATACGGTCATCATGCTGATAATGCCAAGTGAGCATAACTGCCCGATAACCGCAAACAGGCTGGACAGGGCGGTCTTTTGGTATGCCGCGACAACTGTAACGAATACATTGACAATCATCTGTAACGCAATGAAGAGGAACAGCACTTGCATTGTCTTAAGAATGACTTCCTGATAGGATGATTCTACATTCAGTATAGCACACCAGTCAATCCATGGACTTACGGTAATGAGCACAGCCGACAATGGAACAAAGATGGCAAACATGATGGCATAGGTGGTGGATACCAGACTCTTTCCTTTTTCATAATCCTTCCTTGCCAGGCACTCGTTTAACCTGTTTTTCAGACCGTGGGTGAACCCTACATCCATATAAGTCAGCCAATGAAGAATGGATGAGATTGTCAGCCATACACCATAAATCTCGGCAGAAACATATCCCAATGTCAAGGGAACGAGCAGAAGGGACGTCAGAATGCTGATGCCCTTGATGGCCAGTGAGCCAAGAATGTTCTTCTTGACAATGGCCGTCCTTCCGGATCCTCCAATCAGAATATCTTTGATTGCCGTTATACTCATGTCCTTATCAAAAGATTTTGTCAGTTTTTTATTTGTGAAGAACTTTTTTCCGCGTCCCGTCAGCATACAGGATAATGTTGAAGCCTTTTTGTAACCGGTCCAGTTTCTTGCCGGTGGCATCGTAGATAGCTGTAGTGGTTCTGCTGTTGCGAGAGGGGGGGGCAAGTTTGTCTGCACCTTCTGCTGTTGTGGCAACAATGGCAACGGAGTCTCCTGGAACGCATGATGTCAGGTCCGGCTGAAATTCCTGTGTATAAAAGGCCTCAGTGGAAACGCTGCCGTTTTCATGCGTAATCGTTATCAGCCATGCGCCGTTTTCTGCCTCTGTGCACAGACTCATGGGAAACGACGTAAACCATGCGCCGTCAAACCGTCCTGTGCGAAGGGGTGTGTCACATACTGAAACGGTTACGTGAGAATGTTCATCCTCTTGTAAAGAGTCTGCCGTGATGCTGACGGGTATCACTTCACCCAAGGAGAAGTAGTCCGCCATGTGCTGATACACAGAATCCGGGCGGGTGGATACATATTTATAGAGACGGTTTAATCCATATTTATGTTTTTCAAGTGTGGTCATGCCCGCGTATGTTGCAAAGGTATAAGGAAGCTCGGTTATTATTTCTTCTTCCATCTCGCTGATAAGGGGTACACATACGTCTGGACGCAAGAAGTCCCCCAGATACGTGGCATATGTGGCAAGGAAGCGATTACGGAACTCCGGGAATGACATCATCTTCTCATATAACTTGCAGGCAGTTCTAACACTTGGATTGTTGGCATTCTCGTATTCCTGATCATCCGGGTCAGATGTGTCAAGCATATATTTAAACATATTCCAGGAACTGGTATTAATGAAAATGTAATCCATATCCTTCGGTATCCAGTGCCAGCGGCCATCTTCTGTCGTCTTTCTCCACATGGATCCGTTGTTGTAGGGGAAATCGGTATTGGAGGCATAGCATTCAGCAATGAAGGCATTCATGAAGTTTTCCACATTCATGTTTTGAGCCATTTCTGTGTATGTGACATTATCTCTGTGATATAACTGGCGGAATTCATTGAAAAGTGGCGTTGATGATGATTCCCTTAAATAGTTTCCGTTTGTTGCCATTTCCACTTCATCTTCATCAATCCCGTAATTGCTGGTGACATAGTCCTCGTTGGAACGCTCACGCATACCAAAAACACCCTTGTATTGTCCGTTGATATAGACAAGAACCGGCTCGTATGCCTGCCAATCCATATTATCCAGATGAGTGCCAAACAATCTGTGTACAAAAGCATCATCGAAGCGGGCAAATTTGCAAGAGCCACCACCATTTCTTAAGGTAAAGGACTTTACTTTTCTGACATTTGGCTTGTCTTGCCAAAAGTCTCCCTTAAAACTTTTCTTTCCAAAACGTTTTTTGGCATAGCACTTTAAACTTTTCTGCTGAAAATTTCTTGAATATACGCCAAATACGGCCATCTCGCCAAACTGGCTGAAAACCGTACTGCCGTTTTCAGTGCAAAAGTACTCAAAATTACCCGGCCGTCGCCAGTCATAAGTGTAATTGGGTTTACCATCCGTACTGTCGTTGGAGAGAATACCTTCTTCACTGCTATAAAGGTAAGTGCTGTCGGTAATAATGGAGACAATGGGTAATTTAGTGTCCCTTGGCGGGTAGATATATGAATGAGAGGTAGAAAGGGCGGGGAGCATTTTCTGTGAGAGAAGCTTGGCCCTGACAACCGTATTGGTGTCAATGGTAAGGGTGAACAGCGTGTCTGACACGGAATCCCAGTCAGGTTCGCTGCCGTCTGTCGTCAGGTAGATTCGTGTATCATCCGGTACGCCCCATGGCATACTGACGGTAATGGTTTCGGACGCCGCTGTCATCAGATGTCCCTCGGCAGAAAACAGGGGGGCGGGCAGTATCTCATGACATTCTGTGCTGTTGTTGGCTGCTCCGGGGGTTGCCGTCATTTCATATTGCCATTCGCTTGCGCCGTCGGTTATTCTGCCGTATGCTACGTTCGGCGCGGGCATGCTCTTGTATGTGACAGAATCTATTCTATGCCAATTGTCATTGACCAGGTACAGTTTTCCCCCATCGGTTTCCAGATTGAAATTACAATGCAGCGGCAGACTGTTTGTCTTGTCGCAATAGATGACCAGATAACCTCCGGGCTCTATGTAGTAATCATCCGTTTTGGAGAAGGAAACAGTCTCGGCGAATGCTCTTGACGGGCCTATGCGGTAACCTTTAACTGAAACCCGTTCATTGCCGATGTTGTGCAGTTCTACCCACGAGTCGGGGAAGTCATGGTCAGCTTTCAGGAAGTTAACATTTGACTGCATAATCTCGTTGATGATAACCTTGCCCTGCGCCATCATCAGGGTGTGCGGCAGCAGGATGGTTATCCATAGGATGATATGCTGTAGTAATCTGTTCATTTCTGCTGATAATATTGATAGTACCACTGGGCAAACCGGCGCAGGCCTTCCCTCAGCGGGGTGGAGGGGCGGAAACCGAAGTCCCGCTCCAGGGGCGCGGTGTCAGCATAGGTAACGGGGACGTCACCCGGTTGCATGGGAACCAGCTCCTTGTGGGAGTCAAAGTCATAATCCGCTGGCAGTACGCCGGCATGGATCAGTTCTTCCTGCAGGATGGACACAAAGTCCAGCAGGCTCTCCGGGTTGCTGTTACCTATATTATATACGGTATAGGGTGGAACGGGCAGCCCGTCCTGTCCCGTCTCCCTCTTGGGGGCGGCTGTCATGACGCGATATACGCCCTCTACTATATCATCAATGTAGGTGAAGTCACGCCGGCAGTTGCCGTAGTTGAACAGCTGGATGGTCTTGCCCTGGCGCAGTTTGTCGGTAAACCCGAAGTAGGCCATGTCCGGTCTTCCGGCCGGGCCGTAAACGGTAAAGAAGCGCAGGCCTGTGCTGGGAATGTCATACAGCTTGGCATAGCAATGGGCCATGAGCTCGTTGCTCTTCTTGGTGGCGGCATACAGGCTGACGGGTGTGTCCACGCGGTCATCGGTGGAGAAGGGGATCTTTGTGTTTCCTCCATAGACGCTGGAGCTGCTGGCATATACCAGATGCTGCACGGCGTGATGGCGGCAGGCCTCCAGTATGTTGTAGAAGCCTATGATGTTGCTCTCTATGTAAACGTCGGGATGGCTGATGCTGTAGCGTACGCCTGCCTGGGCTGCCAGGTTGACTACCACTGCCGGGCGGTAGTCGGTAAAAAGTCTCTCCACCAGCTCCTTGTCGGCGATGTTGCCCCTGACAAAGGTGAACTGGCCTTCGGCTGCCTGGGATGTTATGGCCCTCAGGCGTTCCTCCTTCAGGCGGACATCATAATAGGCGTTCATGCTGTCAATGCCCACGATATGTGCTGTGGGATGCTTGCGCAGCAGCAGGCTCACCAGATTGCTCCCGATGAAACCTGCCGCTCCCGTAACAAGGATGGTGGCATTGTCTAACGCTATATTTTCCTTATTCATTTCTGTCCTGATGATTCTGTCTGTGTCTTGACTTAAAGTCCTTCCGCTAAAGCGGAATGCTGATTTTGTCCTGCAAAGTTACACTTTTTTCCTGATTTTTCTTCCCTAAGGGGGATTTTCTTTCTTATAGCCCGAAAAAAAATGTTTTTCCTTGCCGGACAAAACATCCTGATACGCCGGGTAAAACATCCTACTACGGCATTAAAAACTATTTTCAAGCCTTGAAAATATATAACCAAGCCTTGAAAATATATAATCAAGCCATGAAAATATATTTTCAAGCCTTGAAAATAATTTTATTTGGCGTTTTGGCATGTTTTTTCCGTGGTGTCAAACTGTTTAGTTTGGCGGGCCAGCATGTTTTTGTGGGGAGGGAGGGGGGTATAAACAAAAAAAAACAGCATTCATTGCTGAATGCCGAATCACTTTGTGCTTTAACCTAATTTGCTTTTTCTGAAGTGGTGCCACCAGGAATCGAACCGGGGACACAAGGATTTTCAGTCCTTTGCTCTACCAACTGAGCTATGGCACCATTGCTTTTGTTAAGCGGGTGCAAAGGTAAGGACTTTTTTTGTACCTGCCAAATTTTTGAACGTTTTTTTGAATATAAATATTAAAATTATGCCTTTGATACCGGTGTATTCTGCCCTTAAGAAAAAAAAGAGGCCAATTATTTTGCACTATGCCCATTTCTTCGTACTTTTGCAAAGCATTTCAGAAGAAAAGGGCTTACGTGCCTGTGTTTCTTCGCATTGCATTCGGATAGTAGCGCAGTTGGTAGCGTACTACGTTCGGGACGTAGGGGTCGGGAGTTCGAGTCTCCTCTATCCGACAGAAAGCCCGCCTTTCCTCTCTTATCGGGGGAAGGGCGGGCTTCTTTTCTTACTTCAGTAAATCAGCGGGGATGGGGGGCATGGCGCCGTTCTGCGTGCAGACGTAAGCGCTGACCTGGACGGCTGTGCGGTGAGCGTCCGGGACGGACTTGCCGTTGAGGATGCTGCCCACGAAGGAGCCGGTGAAGGAATCGCCTGCGCCGACGGTATCGGCTACCTGTACCTTGGGTGTCTCCTGGAAGGAGATATGGCCGGGCGTGAAGACGTAGCTTCCGTTGGTGCCGCAGGTGAGTACCAGCATATCCAGATTGTACTTGCCCAGGATGAGCCAGCACTTGTTCTCGATGTCAAGACCGGGATAGCCGAACATGCGGCCGATGAGTACCAGTTCCTCGTCATTGATCTTAAGGATGTTGCAGCGTTGCATGGATTCGCGGATAACCTCCATGGTATAGAACTGCTGACGCAGGTTGATGTCGAAGATCTTCAGGCAGTCCTCGGGGGTGGCGTCAAGGAACTTGTGGATGGTGTCGCGACTGACGACATTGCGCTGTGCCAGCGAGCCGAAGCATACGGCGCGGCAGTTGCCGGCTATCTGGGCGATTTCCCCGTCGAAGGGGATATTGTCCCATGCCACATTCTCCTTGATATCATAGGTGGGGATTCCCTGTTCGTCCAGCTGCACCTGTACGGTGCCGGTGGGATAGGGTACACGGGGGAGCAGGTTGTTCAACTCGTGTTCATTCAACGCCTCGACGGTTTCCTCAGCCAGGCGGTCATCGCCCAGCGCGCTGATGGCCAGGGTGTTGTCCATGCCCAGGAACTGGCCGGCATGGTAGGCAAAGTTGGCGGGCGCGCCGCCCAGTTTCTTACCTTCGGGAAGTACATCCCAGAGGACTTCTCCGAGTCCTACTACATAGCGTTTGCTCATATGCGTTTTATTTAGGATTTTGTTACTTTAGGTATATAGGTGAAGAGATAGACTACGCCGACGGCCATCACGAGGACTGCGCCGAGCTGTCCGATGGCATCGCTGGCAAAACCCATCAGGAGCGGGAAGACGGTTCCGCCGAAGATTCCCATGATCATGAGGCCGCTGACCTCGTTCTGCTTCTGCGGCATGGAGGTGAGTGCCTGGGCGAAGCAGATGGAGAAGATGTTGGAGTTGCCGTAGCCTACCAGGGCGATGGCTGTGTACAGCATCCACTGTTCTGTGCCTATGGCCAGGCCGCACATGGAGAGTGCCATCATCATGATGCTGATGACAAAGAAGGCGCGGTTGCTCATTACACGCAGGAAGAAGGAACCGGTCAGGCAGCCGATGGTACGGAAGATGAAGTAGAGCGAGGTGGCGAAGGCGGCCTCGTTGAGCGTCATGCCCAGGCGTTCCATCAGAATCTTCGGAGCCGTGGTGTTCGTTCCTACGTCAATGCCAACGTGGCACATGATGCCGAAGAAGGAGAGCAGGACAATCGGTGTTCCCAGCAGTTTGAAGCATTCGGCAAAGGTTGACGGTTTGCCCTCAACCGGCTCTTCGTCAATCGGGGTAAGCCACAACAGTACGGTGGAAAGGACACCTACCGCCAGGAAGATGCCGAAGAGTATGCGCCAATTCAGGTCAAACTCGGGAATGGCGCGTGTGGCACCCCACATGGCCAGATAGGGGGCCGAGAAGGATGCTATGGCCTTTACGAACTGTCCGAAGGTGAGTGTGGAGGCAAGGTTCTTGCCGCCGATGACACCCGATACAAGCGGGTTCAGCGATGTCTGCATCAGGGCATTTCCGATGCCAAGGAGCGAGAAAGCTGCTAGCATCACGCCGAAGTTCTCGCCGAACAGAGGCAGCAGCAGGGAGAAGACGGTGACTACAAGGGAGAGTACCACGGTCTTCTTACGTCCGATTCTGTTCATCAGCATACCTGTGGGTACGCTGAAGATGAGGAACCAGAAGAATACAAGGGAGGGGAATACGTTGGCCACGCTGTCAGAGAGCGCAAGGTCTTCCTTCACATAGTTGGAGGCGATGCCTACCAGGTCCACGAAGCCCATGCAGAAGAAGCAGAGCATCAGGGGTACAAGATATACGGATTTATTATGCTTACTCATGTTCAAAATTCAATTAAAATAATATTAATTCAACTGTCAACTCAGAAATTAGGCTCGCTCTTTATTTCATAGATGGTGGCCTTGCCGCCCTTTACCTTAATATTATTATAGGGCTCGGAGGGGAATACCAGGTTGGTCATGGCCATTTTCCCGTCGGCATCAAAGGCTTCAATGCTGCAGCGGTCTATGAAGATGCGCAGCTGGCGGACGGTGCCGTAGGTGGGTGCCTCGGTAACGCAGGGGAAGGCTTCGCTGAAGCTGACATTGCCGCTCTGGGTGCGGTCCATCCGGAAGGTCTGCTGCCGGGCGTCGTAGCGCATGGTCACCTGTTCGCCCTTGGCGTTCGACAGGGTGATGTCAGCCGACCCCTTCACGTCAACCACAACCTCACAGGCCTCTGTGGGCTGCCTCATCTTCGCGCCGCGCGCCGCTAACATTTCCTTGGAGGGAACGACGCTGACGTAGGTTTCCTCGCCATAGCAGAACAGGCCCAGGTCGCGGGGTATGGAGTTGGCGCTGCGGAACTGTTGGGTGGGCACCTGATTGGCATACTGCCAGTTGCTCATCCATGCCAGCACGACGTGCCGGTTATCCGGTGCATTGTAGAAGGATACGGTGGCATAGTGGTCCTTGCCGTAATCCATCCATTTGGTGACCTTGGGCATGGACTCGCAGGTGAACCGGTGTCCGTCAAAGCTGCCCACAAAGTATTGGGTGGCACTTCCGCCGAAGGGGCCGCCGGGGTTGATGTTGCAGATGAGTACCCACTTGTCCTCTATCTTCAACAGATCGGGGCATTCCCATACGCCGCCATGGTTACCGTACTCCTGTCCGAAGGAGCTTTCGTACTTCCACTCCTTCAGGTCGGCTGAGGAGTGAATCTGCATTTCCTGTCCTACAGCCAGAATCATTATCCAGCGGCCGGTTCCCTCGTGCCAGAATACATTGGGGTCACGGAAGTCGGGCTTGTTGGATGTGATGACGGGATTGCCTGCATACTTGGTGAAGGTCTTGCCGTTATCCTTTGATACCGCCATGGACTGGGTCTGATGCAGGCCTGCCGTGGTGTAGAAGGCTACGATCTCGTTCCCGTTAGTTATACATGAGCCGCTGAAGATACTGCCCAGCCAGTCCGGCTCCAGGGCAACGGGCTGTGACTGCCAGTGTATCAGGTCCTTGGACGTAGAGTGTCCCCAATGCATATTCTCCCACTGTGAGCCATAGGGGTTATACTGGAAATACAGGTGCCATACCCCGTCCTTGTAGAACATGCCGTTGGGGTCGTTCATCCAGCCGTAAAGGGGCGTATGGTGATAGACGGGGCGGAACCGCTCGCGATTGGCGGTGTCGAACGTGTCGGAATACCTGAGCTCACGCCAACAGGCAAACCCGTTTACGGCTCCCTTCTGACGGCGGTCGCCATGGAAGGTGATGTCAAACAGGCAGGCGCCTTTAATCTCGTAGGGTACGTAATAGTCCACACGGTCAACGGCCAGCTTTACGTTCAGACGCTGGACCATGTTGTTCTGACCGTCCAGGACTGCAATGGCAGCTATGTCCTCTGTTTCCTGTACGGGCAGCAGGATGTAACGCTTCTCCTGCTGCAGTTTCAGCATGGCGTGATTGTCGCCTAAGACCATGGGGGGCTGCTGAGCCCGTACCATTATGACGGCAATTGCTGCCAACATTGTAATTAAACACCTTTTCATCATGCTTCTTTTGAATATATTTATTAGATTAGTCTTCAGTTATTTTACGAGTACGTCCAGTATAATTGTTTCTTTTCTGCCGCCTGCCTTTATCGGGTAAGCTATGTGCTGCAGCCCCTTGGGTGTCTTGCTGTCAACGGTAAAGCGGACGGGAATGTGCTCCTTACGCTTGTCCTTGCAATGCAGGACAACAATGGTGCGTTCTCTTGTCTCGCCTACGTGCATGATACCAAGGTCGAACCGGTTGGCAGAAAGCCGGAGCCCGTCGCTTATACGGATGGGGAACTGGCGCATGAGCGTTTCCTCGCCTGTGATGCACAGTCCCGTCAATGTCAGGTTCAGGCGTTTCCTGCGGTCCCCATACTCGATAGTGCCTACTTCGTAGAACTCACCGCCTTTGCCGCGCGGGTTAAAACGAAGTGTCACAGCAGCGGAGTCGCCGGGGGCGACAATGGCATCCTTGTCATAGCTGATGGTTGTGCAGCCGCATGAGGTGTAGCCTTGCTTTAAAACTACAGCCGAATCACCTGCATTCAGTAGCCAGAAGGTGCGTTCCTGTATCCCGCCTTCTTCCTGAATGGTTCCGAGGGAGAGGGCGGATAACCCGATTACTATCAATGAGTCAGCGACCAGCATACTTCTTACCGTTTATGATGTATATACCTTTCTGGCGGGAGCCGCATATACTTCGGCCGCAGAGGTCATATACCATGTTGTCTTGGATGGTACTTCTCATTCCACGGGTGTGTATCTCCCTTATCCTGTCAGGGTCCTGGCTGGCGTCCAGAACCCATGCCTTGACAGAAGCCCGGATATCCGCAGTCGTGAAGACTTCGGCATCTGCCTGCCCGGCTTCAGTGGGGAAGATACGTGTGGAGAAGGCCCATCGGTCGTTAACGAATATGTCTGCGATGGAACCGTCAAGGAAGAGGTGAAGCTTCAGGGTCTGCTGCGGAGCCAATTTCACTGGCAGAGGTACAGACCATGTTCCGTCATCGGTGGCTATACGGCTGAGCGAGGTGGTGTTGAGCGTAAGCTGTCCTGTGGGCATGTCGTAGGTGAGCGTGGCCTGATTGTTGCCCGACTTCAGGAAACTGAATCCGCATTGGCCTGTATTTCCAACGGTAAACTCACCTAACAGTTCTATCTGACGACCACTGACGGGTAAGAGCGGGAAAGTGCCGGCGTTGCTCAGCATTTTCTCTGTACGTGTGTCGGTGCGCAGGTCGGTGAGCCCACTATAAGGCTTCTGCACCAACAGACCGTTATTGTCTGTCAGTACCTCCCGTGGAAGAGAGAAGTTGTGTGCCCAGCCCATCAGACGGTTCTCCTCCGTGGCCAGTTTGTCAGGTACAATTCCCATCAGAAGGGTTTTCCCGTCCATCCGGAAGACAGTAGGCGAGAGAAGGCCGTACCCGTCACGGCTGATGCCGTTCAGTTCCAGATACTGCATATTGCCTGTGGGGGTGAACTTGCCGTCGGAGTCAATGGTGCCAACCCTGCAAAGTGTACGTACACCGTTTCCGGTGCCAAGTGGGGTGCAGGTGAAAAGGTACTGTCCGTTGCCCATGTCGGTGACATTAGGCATCTCCCAGAAGGTGCCGTGCTGTGCCGTACTGCTGCCCTGGAAGAAGATACTGCCGTCATTGGTCCATGTGCCGTTCCTCAGTTGATGAAGGGTACAGGCTCCGATGCCGTTCTTGCTGGTGCCTACTATAACATATTGCCGGCCGTTGGCCTGAAAATAGAAAGGATCCCGGAAATCATCACTCAGTCCATTGGGCCGACCGTCGATGATTATCCTCTTCTCGCCCCAGCCCATAAGATCCTCGTCCATTGCCTTGGCCTGTACGATGCGGGCTTTGGCATTGTCAACGGCTGTATATAATATATAGGTATCAGCTCCGTCTTTATAGACACAGCCACTCCAGCAACCCTTGATGTCGAATGTCTCACCCGGATAGATGGCTATAGGTTCCTCCGTCCACTCATAGAGGTTCCGGCTGCTGATATGTCCCCAGTGTAAGCGGGACATATAGGGACCGTTAGCGTTCTTCTGGAAGAATACATGATACCTGCCATTGGCATAAATCATTCCGTGACTCTCATTTGTCCATGAACCGGAAGGCATGCCGTGAAACAGCGGACGCCAGAGGCTGGAGGCATAGCGTTCGGCAGGGTAGTTGAAGTCGGGGGCGGCTTCGGGGGCAAAGGCATCGGGCACATTCACTGCATTGGTAACTGTAATGTCATCAATGGCCCCGCAGAAGGCATTGAGATACATCCTCTGTGTCCATGGATCCAGGACTGATGTGTCATCCTTGCCAATCACGAATTCCGCACTTCCGTGCTGCAAACCGCATCTGTTACTTTTCTTGGAGCCAATGCTGTTGCCGTTGAGATAGAGTGTAATGGCATTTCCCGTCTTGTCAAATGTCATGGTTACGTTATTCCACCGGCCACGGGGCAGCTTCTCGGACCCGTCAACGGTTACAAGGTAGCCTCCTCCGTAGTTGACATACAGTTGCAGGCGGAGGTCGCCCTGGGATGACAGCTGCAGGGCAAACCCTTTCTTGGCCGTTGCATCCAGATTACCGAAGATGGTGGCATAGGTGGGGGTGCTTTCCGCAGCATCCACTTGCATCATCGGGTAGCTCTCGGCGGCCAGCAGCACACTTGCTGTCAGAGTCTCTGTACTGAAAGTGTTTACTGGCAATGCGACTTTTGCATAGTTGCTGTAGCCGTCGAAGCGCAAAGCTTCGCCGTCAATGCCCTTAATGCTACAAGCCGGCAACTGTGAGTTGATGTTAAATGACTGGCCAGTTACACCTTCTGTTATCTGTCCGTTGGTGAGCGACATATCAAGGTGGGCCGTCAACTGTGCACTGATGCTGGCCACGGGGGCCAGCACCAACGCAATTGTCAGTAAATCTTTCCGTTTCATCATGCGTATGACTGTTTAGTTATTTCAGATAGCTGATACAGTTGGAGGTGAAACGCTCCAATTCCGCCTTTTTCTCGTTCCCGTTGTCGCCGAGGTTCCACTCGTAGGCAGCAAGGCCGACGGCCAGAATCCTGCCGGGGAAGGCGGTGGTGGGGTTGAAGTCAACGATTCCTGCGCAGCAGTAGTCAACCACATGGTTCCAGGTGCCGAGGACGGTGCTGTTGGTCAGCTCCTCCCATGCTGTAACAACATTGGGGTTAGGCGCCAGGCCATAGGCATTCAGGTCCCACATGCAGTTATGGTCGCCCTTGATGCCTGCACCCTCGAAGCAGTAGATACCTGCATAGAGTGCGGGCTCATAGGTCATGCCCCAGTATATGTCGTGCTGGCTGTGGTCGTAAATCTGCCCCTCAACATTACCTATAATTGGATGCACACCCCAAATGTCGGGATTGTTACCGCCTTCACCGCTGCCGAAAATGCCGGGAGCGTATGCCTCGGCAATACGTCCCAGGGGTACGGTGAGCTGTGTGGCGTGACTGGTCAGGAAGATGTTGCCGCCGTCATTGGCAAAGGCCTTCAGCGCCTCGATGGTGGCAGTGCTGATGAGGTCGGCAGGGAGATGCTCCCATCCGCGTTCGATGCCGATGCGGTCGCACATTACCCATATCATGGGATTGCTCTCAATGTCCAGGTCGTCAATCTTGTCAGGAGTAAGAAGCACGCCCTGTCCCTTGTCAACATAGTTCTTCCGGAACCATTCAACAGCATCCTTCTCATCCGCGGAACCGGTTGCATAGTCGGCTGCTACAAGCATAGCTACTTTTTGTTGGGCCGGTGCGGATACATATTTCAGACAGTTGGCTGTGAACTTCTCTAACTGATCCTGCTTCTCGTTAACGTTGTCACCGAGGTTCCACTCGTAGGCGGCAAGGCCGACTGCCAGGATTCTGCCGGGGAAGGTGGTGGTGGGGTTGAAGTCAACGATTCCTGCGCAGCAGTAGTCAACCACATGGTTCCAGGTACCGAGGACGGTGCTGTTGGTCAGCTCCTCCCATGCTGTAACAACATTGGGGTTAGGCGCCAGGCCATAGGCATTCAGGTCCCACATACAGTTATGGTCACCTTTTACACCCGAGCCCTCGAAGCAATAGATACCGGCATAGAGCGAAGGCTCGTAAGTCATACCATGATAGATGTCGTGCTGGCTGTGGTCGTAAATCTGCCCTTCAACATTACCTATAATAGGATGTACACCCCAGATATCGGGATTGTTACCGCCTTCGCCGCTGCCGAAGATGCCGGGAGCGTATGCCTCAGCAATACGTCCCAGAGGTACGGTGAGCTGTGTGGCGTGATTGGTCAGGAAGATGTTGCCGCCGTCATTGGCAAAGGCCTTCAGCGCCTCGATGGTGGCAGTGCTGATGAGGTCGGCAGGAAGATGCTCCCATCCGCGCTCAATACCCACACGGTCACACATTACCCATACGGCGGGACTTTGTTCGATGTCGAGGTCATCCACCTGATCGGTAGTAAGTAATACCCCCTTGTCTTTGTTTACGTAATTAAGCTTGAACCAGTTGGCGGCATCCTTCTCGTCGGCAGAGCCGGTAGCATAGTCGGCTGGTACCAGCATGGCAATCTTAGAGCCGCCCTTATGTCCCTCATAGTTGATAATGAAACGAACGGTCTGGCCTTTAGATACCGTGCCGTCAGCAAAGCGAGCCTTTACGGTATAGGTGACTTCAACGTTTGTGGGGGCCTTCTTGATGAAATAGCTGGTTTGCGCCCCTTCAAGCTCAATGATATCCACATTATCCTTGATAATCTGGATGCCTGTGACATCGCCTGCGGGCAGAGTCCAGCTTAGGGTTACCTGGCGTGTGCCCTGAGGATTGAAATAGCTCAGACCATTGACGGTTGTCTTCGCGTCGGAAGCTGAATCGGGCAGGGTAACGTCAGAACATGCCGTAAAGATGCTTAATGCGGCAATCAGTACAATATATATCTTTCTCATGACGGATTATCTTTTAATATTGTTTGTAAAGTCCATTAGAGTTGTCTATCTCGGTTAGAGGAACGGGAAGGAAAATCTCGTTGTCTGTAATGCTTCTTCCCTGATAGTAGTTGCGCAGAGCTGCCTCCTCGGTCATGTAAGTGTTGATGGTCTGGATGAGGTAGTCATTTCCCCATCGCATAAGATCGAACCAGCGGTTACCTTCGAGGGCAAGTTCCAAACGGCGCTCAAAGCGGACTGCCATACGTGCACGCTCCTTGGTCCAGTACAGGTTGCCATCCCAGTCTGTGGGATAGAGGCCGATGTTATAGTCGGCAGCGAAGGGGTCAACGTCAACTGGTGTGTAGCTGCCGTCAATACTGTTGGCGGCACGCTGGCGTACCTGGTTGATGAGGCTGCGGGCTTCGGTCAGGTTTCCGTCAACATCCACCTCGGGCTGTGCATTGTTGCCTGAGGCAGTCTCAATGAGCGCCTCTGCTCTAAGCAGCAGGATGTCAGCATAGCGGATGAACATAAAGTTGAGGGCACTGGCACCCCAGGGCCAGCTAGACAGCGCTGCCTCGGGAGCAGGCCAGGCCTTCTTGTTGGAATACTCGCCATAGGTGTCGTATGCACGGCACCATCCGGCAGTATAGGTATGTCCTCGCCAAGGCATTCCGATACGGCCTACAGTGAAGTCGAGACGCGGGTCCACAGTGCCTGTATAGCTTGCGTCGACGTTAACCTGGTTAAATGTCCCGTCTAATAAGGGCAGTCCCTTGGCATCGGTGCGGAAAGCATTGACCAGGTTCTGCGAACCATAGAAGAAATCATCACCGGTGCCATAAAGGTTACCATCGCTGTAAGTACAGTTCAGAAGGTTGCTCCAGTTGATATGGGCATTGTCATTGGCGGTAGAAGTCTGCAATGCGAAGATGCTCTCAGAGCCGTTATTGCAGTCAATCTTGGAGAGGTCGCCGAAATTGTCAAACAGACTGTACTGACCGCTGGAGATGACGGCGTCGGTATAGGTCTTGACCTCTTCCCATGAACTGGTGAAGGCGCAGACTTTGGCCATGATGGCCTGGGCGGTAGTCTTGGTAATACGTCCGGCTTTGCTCTTCTGTGCGGGCAGTACGCCGATGGCCTCGGTGAGGTCACGCTTGATGAAAGAGAATATCTCATCACGGGTGTACTCGTCATTGGTCTTCGTGTTGACATTCTCACTTTCTGTGAAGTAAGGGATGCGCTTGAAGATGCGGATGAGGTCGAAGTAGTACCAGGCACGCAGTGTCTTCAGCTCACCGATGAGCTGGCTGGCATTGTCCAGACCGCCGGATTGCTGAACGGCAAGCATGGCATTGTGTACGCGGCTGATGGCATAGTAGTTGTTCTGCCACTTATTAAGGCATGAGACGTTGTCGCTATTGATCTCGCTAACCTCCAGAAGGTGGATGTTCTCTTCCATACCGGTTCCTCCGCCTCCCTTGTAGGCGTCATCGGAGCGGACGTCGAAAATCCAGTTGGTGGATGGGCCTGCAAAGGCTTCGTTGTTACCGAAGAAATGAGCCTCGAGTCCGGCGTAGGCAGAGGCGATGAGTCCTTCTACGCTATTCTCGTCAAGTTGCTCGGCTGTGAATTGTCCCTGCGGTACGGTGTCAAGCATATCGGAGCACGATGTGAATCCGTACATGATGCAGACTGAACAGATAAGGCAATATATCTTTTTCATAATGTTCATATTGTTGTATATCGGATTAACGTTTTATCATTTAGAAAGTCATGTTCACTCCAAAAGAGAAGGTCCTGGAACGGGGGTACGGACCGTTATCAACACGTGCGCCGTAGGTTGTCAGGGGTACTTCGGGGTCAAGACCATTGTAGCCGGTGATGGTGAACAGGTTGTCGACCTGGGCATAGGCGTTCAGGCCGCTGAGACCTACTTTCTGCATCCAAGGCTGGTCGAAACGGTAGGAGAGTTTCAGGTATTTGCACTTGAAGTAACTGCCATCCTCGATAAAGTAAGTGCTCATGCGGGTCTCGTTGTTGTCATCAACGGTAGTAAGCGCAGGAATTCTGGCATTGGTATTGCTCGGCGTCCATGCTGAGAGAACATCCTTGCCACGGTTAGTATAAAGGTTGCCGTAAGTCATGAATTCCAATTGTTTGCGTGTTCCGTTGTAGATGTCGAATCCGAACTCGCCGCTGAAGAAGGCTGACAGTGTCCAGTTCTTGTAGGTTGCTGAGAGGTTCAGGCCGAGGCTGAAGTTGGGGTTGGGATTACCGATGATGCAACGGTCATTCTCGTTAACGATACCGTTACCGTCAATGTCGCGATATATCAGGCGTCCTACGTCCTTACCTTCCTGGATAGCGTGATTGCTGACCTGGTCGGCATTCTGGAAGATACCGTCGCATACATATCCGTAATAAACACCCATAGGCTGTCCTTCAATGATACGCCAGTCGCCGCCTTCCTGATGCTTTTCATCATTGAACTTCACAAGTTTGTTGCGATACAGGGAGAAGTTCAGACCTCCATCCCATGAGAAGTCACCGTACTTGGGAGAGTGATAACCGATATTAGCTTCGAAACCATGGTTCTTCATCTCGCCGGTATTCATGAATTTCTCGGCATTCTCGCCAGCTACGCTGAGAACGGGCGGTCTGGTAATCATATCCTTGGTGTTTTTCCAATAGTAATCCATGGTCAGGCTCAGTGCTCCATTGAAGAAGTATGCGTCCAAACCGATGTTGGTCTGTGTAGTGGTTTCCCATTTAAGATAGGGGTTGCCGGTAGAGGCTACCTTGATACCACTGATGACACCGGTGTTGGTGCCGCCTAAGTCATAGGCTCCATTGCCCAAATCATAAGCGTAGGTGGAGTAGGCTGCATAGTTGTTGGAAATGGCAGAGTTTCCGTTCTGTCCCCAACCGGCACGCAGCTTCAGGTCTTCAACTACCTTGTTCCTCTTCCAGAATTTCTCTTCGCTGATACGCCAGGCACCTGAGACAGCGGGGAATACACCTGAGTTATTGTCCTTGTGCAGACGTGAAGTCTGATCGCGCCTTATGGTGAAGCTGAGGAGGTAACGGTCAGCATAATTATAGTCAATCTTGCCGAAGAGTGAGAAAAGGGCCCACTCCTGTTTGCCGCCTCCATTGGTCATGGTTCCTGAGCCGGAGCCAATCTGCATATAGTCGGCATCCTCGAAAGCGTAATCCTTGCGAGTAGCCGCAAGGTCCTCAAAGACATACTTGATGGCTTCCGTACCGAACAGGGCTGTGAAGTGATGGTCGGTGGCTATATTGAAACTGTAGTTGGCGGTATTGGTCCAAGTCCAGGTGTCGCCCTGACCATATCCGCTGCTTACGGAGCGGTTGGCGGTGTCATCGGTGGCTCTTACATTACGAGTCAGTGTCTTATTCAGGTACTGAACATGCTCTATGCCGATGTTGCTCTTCAAGGTAAGACCCTTGACGGGCATTACCTCGATGAATCCGTTGCCGAAGATACGCCATGAGGAGTTCTGGTTGTCACGGGCATTGTAAAGTGTCTGGACAGGGTTGTCGATATCGGAACCAAGCATGGCTACAGGATCGGTGAAGACGCCGGGAGCACTATAAACAGGCATGGCAGGATGCTGACGCATGGCGCTATAGGGAATACCGCGGTCATCGCTGGTTGCCGCACCCCGGTTGTCCCACTTGGCAACCATCAGGTTCTCGCCAATGCGAACGTACTTATTGAAATTATATGTACTGTTGACACGAGCTGAGAAGCGCTTGTAGAAAGTCTGGTCCATAAGACCATTCTGGTTGATGTAGTTGCCCGAGAAGAGGTAGCTCCCCTTGTCTGAGGCGTTTGAGATGCTGGCAGATACATTGTGTGCCCATGCGGCGCTGTACACCTGTTTCTGCCAGTCGGTATTAGCTGTTCTTACGCCATTGACATTATCGAAGAGTTGTGGTGTGGCGCCAGTGCCATAGAGGCTGGCGGCAGCAGTTGGAGCGATACCGTCATTGGCGGCAGCCTGCCAGTAAGCCTGTCCCCATTGGGATGCGCTAAGCATGTTGTATGATCTGGCAACGGTCTGAACGGCTGCGTTATAGTTGACGTTGATAGCCATCTTGCCCTGCTTGCCCTTCTTTGTGGTGATGATGATGACACCATTGGCAGCACGGCTACCATAAATAGAGGCTGAGGCTGCATCCTTGAGCACCTGAATGCTCTCGATATCAGCCGCGTTCAGTGAGTTCAGATTCTCATTAGTGGCAACTCCGTCGATAACATAAAGGGGATTGGTGGCATTTACCGTACTCATACCACGCACGCGAATGGTAGAACTTCCGCCTCCGGGAGACGGATCTGTCACAATGTCAACACCGGTCAGCTTACCCTGCATGGAGTTCAGAATGTTAGGATCACTCTCGCTGATAGGCTGCTTCATGTCCATGACAGCTACAGCGCCTGTAAGGTCGGCCTTGCGCTGCACCTGATAACCTGTTACCACCAGTTCGTTCAGTTCTGTGGCGGACTCGCCCATTGTAACGGTCATTCCGTCCTTGGCTGCTACCTCCTGCGTCTCGAACCCGATGAAAGAAATAACCAGTGTGGCACCGTCGGCAACCTTCAGCGTGAACTTGCCGTCCAGGTCGGTAATGGCACCGTTGTTGGCATTGCCTTTCTCCTTCACTGTAGCACCGGGCAAACCTTCGCCGAGGTCATCAAGCACGGTACCGCTGATGTTCACTTGCTGTGCCCAAAGTACTGTGCCAGCAAGAATGAGCGCGAAGCTCATCAACATTCGTTTAAGTCTTTGCATAGTTTTTGTTGTTGTTAGTGAATGATGTTTTTTGGTTTTGCTGTCACAAAGTTCGCCGCTATTAATATTTGTATTGATAAAATATCGTTCATCCCATGCAAAATATGTTGCAATGTAACATTTTTGCTATGAAATGAACGATATTTTCTACGCCCGCTTATGACGAGGCGGCATGTGATTCACTTTCAACTACTCACTTCTTGACGTCTCCGGGTAACATTCCGTAAACTTCCTTGAAGCATTTGGTAAAATAAGAGGGAGCGGTGAAACCGACGGCATATGCTACCTCGGAGATACTCTTGTCGGTGGTAAGCAACAACTGGTAGGCTTTGTTCAGCCGGGCTGTCCGCAGCAGCTCAATTGGTGAGGAGCCTGTAATGGATTTCACCTTGCGGTAAAGCTGTACCCTGCTCAGGTTCATGTCGGCCGCTAAGTCCTCAACGCTGACGTTGCTGTCCTTCAGGCGGGCCTCTATGACTTCCTTGAACCGGGTGATGAAAACTGAAACGGCTGCCGGTTCATTCTCTGTTACGGGGGATTCTCCGGCTGTGTCCTCTGCTTTGGTCTCAGTCTGTTCCTCCTGCGCATACTCCGGCTTCATGTTCCATAATGTGTTGACGACACGTTCGCGCTGAAGGGCTATGTTCCGGAGGTGATAGAGGTAGAAGAGGATGATTATTATTAATAATAAGGTAATAGTGCTGAATGAAAGCCAGTTCACAACCCGCTGGGTGTCCAGTTTATGCAGATAGGCGTCGGCTTTCCGGTGCAACTGGTCCAGGCGGTCGGCCTGACGCATCAGTTCCTCGCTCTGCATTTGCACTACTTTGGCATTGTCGCGGGTTACAAGTGCTGACATCATCATTGTTTCCTTCTTATAAGGCTTGCCTTCCAGAATGTTGACTGCCAGGTTGATGATCTGGTCGCCATGGGTGGGGTAGATGTATGAGGCATCCAGCAGGGAGTCACATACCAGGCGGATGCCGCCGTTCGGGCCGGGAAGGCCGTCGATGCCGCAGAACAGGGGGAGGGGCTTCCCGGGCTCTTTGCCGGAAAATTCCTGTATGGCCCTCCTGGCTCCCATTGCCGTGCGGTCATTGGCACCGAATACCAGATCTATATGTGCGTCCTTGTGACGGGCAATCCACGACTTTGTTATCTTATAGGCTGTCTGTTCCGTCCAGTCGCCTTGCAGGGAGCCTGCCACGTTGATGCCGGGGGCTTTTCCTATGGCATCCACGAAGCCGTTGTGCCGCTCGATGGCGGGTGAGGAGCCTCCCAGTCCCATGATCTCCAGAACATTGCCTTTTCCGCCAATCTGGGAGGTGATGTACTCGCCCATGACGTGTCCCATCTCATAATTGTCGGCACTGATGAAGGCTGTGTATTTCTGTGAGCTGGTTTTCCGCTCGAATACAATCACGGGGATTCCTTTGTCATAGGCCCGGTCAATGGCCGGTGATATGGTCTTGACCTGGTTGGGCGCTACAATCAGGAGGTCAATGCCGTCGTTTACCAGGCTGTCTATCTGCTGTACCTGCCGTTCATCACTGTCATAGGCTGCCGCGAACTTCAGTTCCACATTCCCGTGAAAGTATGCTCCCATCCTCAGTTCCGCATTCTGCTTGTCGCGCCAGATGTCGTCTGAACACTGTGATACGCCAATGCGGAATTTTGTACTTTCGTCTGAGCATGAGACAAGCATTACGGCCAATAGTATCAGATAATGGTACCTTTGTAGCATTTTTTTTCTTGATTTTGGAGTTGCAGCCTGATTGGGGTGTCTGGTATTCCGGTATCCTAAAACCCGTTGGGGAGCACCAGTTCCTGTTCTGTGATGCCATTGCTGAGGCGTATCCAGGTCCTGAAGGAGGTGCTGCCTTCTGTGAGCTCGAATACGCGGGCTCCGTTGGGCTTCAGGTTGTTATAGACGGTGTCTCCGCCGCTGTACCTGCCGTACATCATATACAGACCTCTCCATTTCATTACGTAGTCGCTGTCATGGTCGTGTCCG
>JAEEGL016460876.1_pt1 | contig 27048 bp, 25 predicted proteins | sample 9134231 | NCBI WGS metagenome assembly JAEEGL01 (sample SAMN16246548, study PRJNA631951) | gut metagenome | biome: gut microbiome; feature: rumen; material: fiber-attached | host: Bos | place: Iran: Karaj | collected 2018-10 | reverse complement strand
GCTTTGATACTGCGGAGGGAGCGTTTTCTATATCATAGGCGTATCATAGCTGCAACACGCCGTAGACCGAGCGTGTGAATTCCTCCAGCGCGCGGTTCCTGTCGCGGTAGACGGAGGAGCGCTCTTTGTAATAGCGTTCCATTATCGCGTCGGCGACACGCGTATCCCTTTCGACAAAAAACCGTTCCAGCAGGTCCTTCTGGTAATCCGAAAGGCCGCTCATCCCCTTTTCGATCATCGTAAGCTCGCGTTCTACCACGCTGCGCCGCAGGCGGCAGTCCTCGATGCTGGAAACGATGTTGATGATCCTGCCCGTGTAGTCGCCGTCTTCCCCGGCACGGCGGCAGGCGGAGCTTTTGCAGGCGCATTTTTCGTTTTCCAGACTTTCCAGCTCCGCGTTTATAGCCGAAAGCGCCGAAACGAGGTTTTTCTTCCTGCAAAGCAGTTCTTTTGCATACTTCTTGTAATCCATTTTCTTCCTTTCGTCTTTCGCCGCCCGCGCGCTTCAACGGTACAGCGCCGGGCGCCGTCTTCTTAACGGTTTAGGGCAGCACAAAGCAGCAGCCAAACCTTTTTCTTTCCCACGGTACGGATGGAGCTAACCGCGCCGCGGTCTTCATAAAAACGAACATTTGTTCGGTATCTGTATTATATCACCCGCGCGCGGATTTGTCAATACCCGTTGGAAAAAATTGGAAAAACATTCTTCACGCTTTACAAAAACGCAGAAAAACGCAGAAATATTAAAAAAATACCCCCAAAAACAAAAAAGTTTTGAAAAACCTATTGACAAATAAAAAATATGTGTTATACTACCCAAGCACGAATAAAAAGAAACCTTGAAAGGATACTTCGAAATGTCTACAACCATGTTGAAGCACGAGGAAGTTGAACGCAAGTGGTATGTGATCGACGCCGCGGGGAAACCCATGGGCAAGGTCGCGGTTCTTGCCGCAACGATCCTCAACGGTAAACACCGTCCGGAATACACTCCGCACGTGGACTGCGGCGAATGCGTTATCATAATCAACGCGGCGCAGGCCGTTCTTACCGGCAGAAAACTCGACGAAAAGTTTTATTACAGACACAGCGGTTACGTCGGCGGCCTCAAAGCCGTGAAATACCGCACTCTTATGGCTACCCGCCCCGAGCTCGCTATGGAGCTCGCCGTTAAGGGTATGCTCCCCAAGAACAAGATAGGCGACAAGAGCTTCGGCAGGCTTAAAGTTTACGCCAACGGCGAACACAAGCAGCAGGCCCAGTCCCCCATCCCCGTGGAAGTAAAGTAAGGAGGAAGAACAGATGAATTACGAATCCGCAGTACCGTATTTCTACGGAACCGGCAGAAGAAAAAGCTCCGTCGCGCGCGTCCGTCTCGTCCCCGGCACCGGGAACGTTACCGTTAACGGCAGAGATATTCACGATTACTTCGGCCTTGAAACCTTAAAGCTCATCGTCAACCAGCCGTTCGGCGTCACCAAGACCGAAGGCCAGTTCGACGTTATATGCACCGTCAAGGGCGGCGGCATTTCCGGCCAGGCGGGCGCTATCCGCCACGGCATCGCGCGCGCTCTGCTTCAGGCGGGCGACGAAAACCGCGCTTCTCTTAAAAAAGCCGGTCTTCTTACCCGCGACCCGAGAATGAAGGAACGCAAGAAATACGGTCTCAAAGCAGCCCGCCGCGCTTCCCAGTTCTCCAAACGTTAACGTTTACTCGTTATACGCATACAAAAACTCCCGATTCGAATCGGGAGTTTTGTTTTTACAGCGGGTTGTTATTCCGCGGAGACCCACTGATACGCCATGCGCGGATCGCCGTTTTGCAGGTAGATCGTTCCGCACCTGGAAAAGCCGTTCTTTTCCAGCGCGCGCTGCATAATAAGGTTTTCGCGGTGGGTGTCGGCGCGTACGCTTGAATAACGGGTCCGGCAATGCTCCGCGGCGCAGCGAAGTATGCCGTGCGCCGTCTGATCGCCCGCAATACGGTGTATTGTTACGTATGGGCGAACGTCGTCCAGCCACTTCCCGCCCTCGATGTAAGAATAGGTCGGGTCCGCGCCCTCGCACATTGCGAACACGCCGCAAATACGCCCCCCGTCGGTACCGTCGCATATAACGCGGGCTGTGCCGTTTTCGATATCGCTTTTTACAAGCGATAAGGCGGGGTGCGTGTGCTTCCACTGATTCGGGTTTCCGGTGCGCGCCATAAAATCCTGCGCGGCGCGGTAGATGCGCATTATATCGCCGAGCTCGTCGGGCTCCGCTTTACGGACGTACAGCATGGGTCAGTCCGCGCGCTCGAACACGACGTGCATGGAGGGGTTCCCGTCCTCGTCTGCCACGGTATAGTCGTGATAGCTGCCGAAATCATAGGAATCGGCGTAGTTGCCGTAAGCGTCCGGTCCGAATATGCCCGCCGCGCGGGTGCCTCCGGTGAGCTTTAACGGAGCAAGGTAATATATCGCCTTTTCCATCGTCGTATCGCTAATGAAGATCGCGCCGTGCGCGTCGCGGTATTCGCCGCCGCCGCCGATCTCCACTCCGCGTTCCGGCTTGCCGAACACCTCAAGGCGCTTGACGGTGCCGTCGATCATAAGGCAGGTCTCGCTCCATTCGCAGTCGAGCTGGATGCCCATGGCGAAGTTTTTGTCGCCGTTTATCACAAGCGTGCCGTCTCCGGTGAAAGTGACGCTGCCGCCGACGTAGAAGCCCCACCCGGTTATCTGCTGCAGCGTGTTGTCGCCGACGAGCTTTATCTTGAACCCGTTGCCCATAAGGTTGAACGCCAGCACGTCGCCGTGGAAATTATCGAGCGTGAGCGTGTTGGTAAGCGGATTGTAGGAAATGCCTTCTATGCTTTCGTTGAACTGCTCGTTGCCGCTTCCGTCGTTCTGCATTATATAAACGCCGGAGCCGTCGAGCGCGTAGAGGTGGATGAACTCCTCGTTGAGCACGCCTTTGATTTCCGAGCCGTACATCTTGCTGTGATACGGAGCGGAGGTGATATAGGAATTCGGTTCGAGGTTGCTCAGATACGGGAACGAATCGTCCGCGCGCTCGCCTTGGTCCTCGTCGCCGGAGCTTTCGCCGCCGTTCGAATCGTACACCTCGTAATACAGATCGCGGCGGTAGAGCTTGTATACCTCGCCCTGCGCGATATACGCGCTTTCCATATTGTCCGGATCGCCGACTATTATCGCGTCGTCGCTCGAACGCCAGCCGATATAGGTAAGCGTTGTGTCGTAGAGGTGCAGGACCCAAGAATCGCCGCAATGCTCTTCTATCCAACTCTCCATATCCGTCCGGCCCTCTTCATCGGGCAGCTCGGGAGAATACTGCTCGCCGGTTGTATTATAAATCACGTGGTAATAGTATTCAACCACTCCGTCGTCCGGGTCGGTATACTGAACGTCAACGGGTCCCCGGCTGTAATCTTCCCAATATTCGCGGCCGTAGATATCGTCCGTAACGCCGCCGAGCACGTCGTAGTTAAAAGCGGCAAAAGTAACGGAAACCGTTGCGACCGCGGCTGCGATCGGCATAAAGAGCATTTTTTTAAGCCTGTCGCGCAGTTTGGAGCCGCTTTCGCGCTCCGCCCCGGTGACCGTTTCCGGCGCCGGATATTCGCGCGCTTTGGAATATTGCTCGTCCGGCGCGGAATGCTCGCTCGCGGGGAGCTGCTGTTCCGGCGGGATATGGTATTCCTCCGGCGGGGCGCCGTATTCACTGCGTTTGTCGTACTTCAAAGCAGACCTTCTCCTTTCCTGGAATGATCATTAAAAGAAGGTTCAGCGGCTGTGTACGTCCACCTGCGGGAACGGACATTCCACGCCGAGCTTGCGGAAGCCGAGAAGCAGGTCGTGATTGAGCGTGCGCGCGCCGGTGTAGATATCCTTTTCGTCCACGTCCACAACAAAGCGCAGCACTACCGCGCTGTCCGCCAGCGCCTGAACGCCGAGGTAGCGGGGAACCGCCTTCATCATTTCGGGGTGCGCTTCGCGGATGCGTTCCATAAGCGCGGGTATCTCCGATTCGAGCTTTTCAAGATCGGTGGCGTAGGGTATCGCGATATCGCTGATACTGCGCGAGACTCTGTCGGAACGGTTGAGTATGTTCTTCATCGCGGAATTGTTCACGATCTTGACGTTGTCGCCCGGGTCGGCGATGCAGGTGGTGCGGATGCCGATGCTGGTAACGGTGCCGCGGAAGTTGTCCACCTCCACTATGTCGCCTACGTTATACTGGTTCTCGAAGATCATGAACGCGCCGGTGACTACGTCGGCGATAAGACTTTCGGCGGAGAAGCCGACTATCAAAGCCAGGATCCCGACGCTGGCGACGATGGTGGAAACGTTGACGCCGAGTATCGAAAGCCCCCAGCAGATTATCACGAGCCCCGCGACGTATTTAATAAGGCTGGAGATAATGGAGAGCATCGATTTAGCGCGGTGGTTCTTCGGATTGAACAGCGAAAGGATAAAGGTTATAAGAGTGGTGACGGCGATTACCGCCAGCGCCATTACAAGCACCTTTACGAGCGAGCTGAAATCGAACGAGATCGCCTTGAATTCGTCGAAGGTGATCCATTTCGTAGCTGCGCCGATACCCACTATCGCCGCGACCACGGCGATGCAGATACCGATGCGTATAAGCTGGTTGGTCTGTTTCTTATTCATAATTGCCTCCGCTTGTTTTTGTAAGTTTTCACTTCTTATGCTTTTATTATAATCATTTCTTCGCAAATCGCAACTGTTATTTTCGCAAAAAACGAAAAAAGCCCGCGAAAAACGGACTTTTTTACTTAAACACCGTGTTTTTACCGGATGGCGACGGCAGTTGCGCCGAGCGCGGCGGCATCTGCCGGGTCGTGCGTGACGCAGATAAAAGTCTTCCCTTCCGTCAAACGGTTTATCACTTCTATGACTCTGCTTTTCGTCTCCGCGTCGAGCCCGGAAAACGGCTCGTCCATAATAACGAGCTCCGATTCGGCGGCGAGCGCCCGTGCGACGGCGGCGCGGCGCTTCATCCCGCCCGAAAGCTGTGCCGACCTGCAGTATTCGCTCCCTTCGAGCCCGAGCATCCCCAAAAGCGCGGTTATCTCCCGCGCGGGCATGCTCTTCCCGGTGACGAACCGCACGTTCGCGAACGCGGACAAATATTCCGGCAGGCGGTCCTCCTGGAACACGGCGGCGATTTTCTGCGGCACGCCGGAAACGGTTCCGGAATCGGGTTTTACAAGCCCCATTATTATATTCAGCAGCGTGGTCTTGCCGCTGCCGGAAGCCCCCGTTAAGCAAACGCGGGCGCCCGCGGGGACGGCGAGCGAAAGATCCGAAAGCACCTGCTTTTCGCCGAAGCGTTTGTTGATTTTTTCAAGCTTTATTTCGTCCATCTGCGCTCCGACACCTCCAAAAGTCTTTTAAGCACCGAAAGGAACAGTTTTGCGAACCCGACGGAGAACAGCACTATAAACACCGTCCAGGCGAACAGGTCGACGGTGTCGAGATACACTTTGGAATAATACAGCTTTTCGCCCACGGACCCGGTGGGATAGCCGATAAGCTCCGCCGCTATGCCGGATTTCCACGCCAGCCCCAAAGATATCTCGCAGGCGGAGACGAGGTGGCTTTTTATACCCGGCAGCCAGATACAGCGCAGTCTGCGCAGCGGAGGCACGCGGAAGACGCGCGCCATTTCCAGCAACTTCGGATCGACGGCGCGTATCCCCGCCAGCACGTTCGTATAGACGATGGGCATTACCATTAAGAACGAGACGAACGAGGCGAGCTTTGACGCGGTGAGCCAGATCAGCGCCAATATCACGAACGAGGCGACGGGTATGGAGCGTATCGTTACCATATACGGGAACAAAAGGGTTTCGACGACGCGGGACCGCCCCGCGAGCGCCGCCAGCAGTACGCCGGCAATAAGCCCGCCGAAGAACCCCAAAGCGATGCGCGAGAAGCTGAAAACCGCGGTCTGCCAGAAATCGCCGCCGCCGAACGCCAGCCCGAACATACGCTTTATTACCTCCCAGGGCGAGGCGAGCAACAGCTTGCTGCCGACTATCCACGCCGCGACCTGCCACACGAGTATGGCGCCGATCACCGCCGCCGCTTTCGCGGCAAAGCTTATTCTTTTTTTGCGCGCGCCGGAGGCGGACTTGTTATTCGAGCACGAGGCAGATATCGTCTCCGGGGAGTTTGCCTCCGACAGATTTTGCGTTTGCTTCATAAAGAACTCCGAGATACACCGAAAGCGGCATTTTCATTTCGTTGCCGGAAATAAACGTTATATTGCACTGCGGTATCGCCTTTTTTGCGACCGCGGCGGCGACTATGCCGTATTTTTCGACGAGCGCGGCGGCGTCTTCCACGTTGGCGTTGACGTATTCCACCGAAGCGCCGTATTCTTTAAGGAACTCCTTGACGGCTTCGGGATGCTCGTCCGCGAACGCCTTGCGCACCACCGTTACGCCGGTTATTATTCCGGTGTCGCTTTCGACCTTGCCCCATTCGGCGTTGAGGTCGATAACGGTGTTCAGCCCCTCCACGTTAGCGGAAGCGACCGTAACGTAGGGCTGAGGCAGCATCGCGACCGCCTTTTCCGCCTTTTTAAGCAGCGGAACGACCTCCGACGGCTCGCTCTTGAAATCTATGGTAACGTCCTTATCCGGATCGATGCCGTTCTTTTCCAGGATGTGGCGCAGCGTGTATTCCGGGGTGCTTCCCTTTCCGGTGGCGTATATCGTCTTGCCCTTAAGGTCTTCGAGCTTGGCGACTTCGCCGCCCTTTTCGACGATATACAGCACGCCCAGCGTGTTGACCGCGATTATTCTTATTTCGCCCTCGGTGTTGTTGTAAAGCACCGCCGCGAGGTTCGCGGGGATGGCGGCGATATCGAATTCGCCCTTTATGAGCTTGGGTGTGACCTCGTCGGCGGAGCCGGCGACGGTGAATTCGTAGTTATTCGCGGCGTTGCCGTCCTCGGCGTCCCGCATAAGCTTTACCATACCGATGGAGGTCGGTCCCTTCAATCCGGCGACGCGGATATCGGTCTTTTCCGCCGGAACGGAAGCTACTTTGCTTTCTTCCGCGCTTTCGGCGGAGCCGCTGCTTTCCGCGGCGGGCGCGGAAGAATCGTTCTGCGTTTTGGGATCGCAGGAGACGAGCGACAGCAGCATTACCGCCGCAAGTATAAGGATGATTAGTTTTTTCATAATGAACACCTCTTGTTTTTTCTTTCAGAGGTATTATAAGCAGTAGAAAAAAGAATATCCGTTGCATTTGCAACGGATATTGTGATTTTCGCGTTTTTACAGCAGACGGAAGCTGTTTTTGTAGTAATCTATAAGTCCTTCGCGCTTCATATTCGAAAGCTCGCGCGAGAGGGCGGAGCGGTTCACCCCGAGATAGGCGGCAAGCGATTCGCGGTCGAACGGGATCTCGAACGCGGGCCCGCCGTGCGTTCCGTACTGCTTGAAGAACAGCGCCAGTCTGCCGCGGATGGAGGTGCGCGCCAGCACCTGCACGCGGGAGTTCATCGCCAACGTGCGGGCGGCGAGGTTGTTTATGAAACGGCGCCGGTATTCCCCGCCGCAGGGTTCTTTTGAATCGCCGCGCAGAAAATCCGGCGAAAGCCACAGCACGCGTGTTTCCGCAACGGCGGTGATGCGCAGCCCGGTCTCCGGCACGGCGAGCCAGCAAAGCGATTCGCCGAACATACCGCCCGGGGTGACCGCCGCCATTATAACGGTGTTGCCGTCCACGTCCTCGGAGCTTACCTGAACGCCGCCGGAAAGCACCAGACCGAAGCAGGAGAGCTTGTCGCCCGCGTTGGCAAGCGCCGCGCCGCGCGGATAGGAAGCGGGCTTCGCCTTGTAAAGCGCAAGCGCCTCGTCGAGCCGTTCTTCGTCGAATCCGGCGAACAGCGGGCTTTTGCGGATGATATCGCGTTCGTTCATAGCGTTACGCGGCGTCCTGCGGGATGGTGTAGGTCCCCAGGTAGTGGCGTTTTATCATGGCGTATTCGCTCGCGTCGGGCCTGCCGTTGCCGTTGATGTCGGCGCGCATCAACTGCTCCGCGGAAAGCTCGTAGGTCCGCAGGCAGGCGCGCTTGCACATCGCGTAATCGGCGGCGTCGATCTTGCCGTTGCCGTTTACGTCGCCGCGGATGAACTTCTGCGGCTGCGGTTTTTCCGTGCCGGAGTACGCCGCGGTGTATACGGCGTCGCCCTCGCACACGCGGGCGGGTTCGGCGCCCCATCCGGCGAAAGCGTAGGTGTATTTATCGTCCGCTTCGCGCACGGGATCGGAAGGTATCTCCACCTCGTCGCCGTAGTGATAGATCTTTTCGCTTATAACGCTGCCGTCGTAATCGAGGAACTTAACCGTGTATTCGATATATCTTTCTTCATATACCGCGGCGTAGACGGCGTCGCCCTCACACACGCGGGCGGGAACGGGATCCCATCCGGTGAAAGCGTAGCTGAATTTTCTATCCGCATCACGCACGGGAGCGGAAGGTATCTCCGCTTCGTCGCCGTAGTGATAAGTTTTTTCGCTTATAACGCTGCCGTCGTGATCGACGAACTTAACCGTGTATTCGATATATCTTTCTTCGTATACCGCTGTGTAAACAGCGTCGCCGCCCGCCGGGACGATCTGCTTATCCCACCCGGTGAAAACATAGCTGTATGTTTTGTCCGCTTCGCGCACGGGGGCGGCGGGCTCCCGCGGGATATCGCCCGCGGCGCAGATACGCTCGGCAAGCACGGTGCCGTCGTGATCGAGGAAGGTTATCTTATAGCCCTGCGACGCATCGATATACTCCGCGGTATAAACGGCGCTGCCGCGGCAGATCCGCTCCGGCTCGGAGTCCCATCCCGAAAAAACGTAGGCGCGTTCACCCTCCGGCTCGCGCACCGGGTCGGCGGGTATCTCCACCTCGTCGCCGTAGTGGTAGTTCTTTTCGCTTATAACTCTGCCGTCGTGATCGAGGAATTTTACGGTGTATTCGATATAAGTCGCCTTGTAAACGGCGGCGTAGGACGCGTTTCCTTCGCAATTCGCGGGCGGTTCTTTGTCCCAGCCCTCGAATTCATAGGTATAAGTCTCGTCCGCTTCGCGGGTGACGCCGGAGGGCGGAACTATCTCGTCGCCGTAATGCAGAGTAAGCTCTTTTATAACCGTTCCGTCCCAGTCGCTGAACGAAACGGTGTATTCGATATAGCTTTGGTCATACCGCGCCGTATAGGTGACGTCGCTCACGGCGGTGGCGCACACCTGCGGGCTCCATCCGGAAAAGGTATAGGTATAAGTCTCGTCCGGCTGGCGCACGGGGTCCGCGGGAACCGTTATTTCCCCGCCCTCTTCGTAAAGCGCCTCGCTTATAACAGCGCCGTCCCAATCGACGAAACGGACGGTGTATTTCGGTTTTTCGGGGGCGATGATATCCGGCAGCTCGATAACGTTCAGCGTGAAGTTTCCGGTATCGCTCGCGTTGTCCTTCGGCCCGGTGATGTAAAAAAGCGTTTCGCCGAAGTTATAGCAGCCGTAGATGTTCAACGTGTCGTCCGTCTCGGGGGTATATACCTTCGCGGCGGTCCCGGTTGCGAGGTCGTAGGAATAGAACGATCTCGCGTCGTTATAGATCAGCTTGCCGCCGTAAGCCGCCACGCCGGAGAAATTCCCTTTCCAGAAGCTGTATTCGGTAAGCGCGGGCCAGCGCGCCTCTATGGTGTATATATCCTCGTAAGCGCCGGAGGCGATATCGTAGCGGCGGATGATCCCCTCATCGGAAACGCCGTAGATTTTGCCGTCCGCGAAGGCAAACGGCAGGTCGTAACCGTGCCATTCGGCTTCGTCGAACGAATCGTCGTCCGCGGCGAACACCGGAACGAATCCGGTGCCGTGGTCGGATTGGAATTTTTCGCTGCTGCAGAGGAAATCGGCGTGCGCGGCTCTGCCCGGAGAATCGGGCACCGGGTCGCCCCAGGTGACGTCGACGTGGTACCAGTTGTTCCCGATGAGCAGCTCGTTCCAGGCGTGGTTGATCGCCGTCGACGCGACGGGATAGCTCTTTATCCCGAATTCCGCGAGCAGAGCAATGTAAAGCTTGGTGTACGCCTCGCAGACGCCGCTTCCGGTGGTAAGCAGACCGTAGGCGTCGTAAAGATATTCGCCCGGCTGCGAATAGCTGAAGTTCGCGCAAATATAATCGTGCAGGAACAGCGCGATCCCGTATTCGTCCAGCCCGCGCGGAACGAGCGCGACTATCGAGGCGAGCTTTTCGCCGTACGCCTGCCTTGCCCGGGCGTATTCGTCGGCATTCATGGTGTAGCGCGGCTTGACCTTGTTCACGAAGCGCGCGGTGCTTCCGCTTACCGTGGTGTAACCGTATGCGAAATCCAGGTCGAACGCGGCGGGCGCGAGATAGCGGGCGACCTCGTAATAGTCGCCGAGTTCTTCGGGCGTGATATGCCATTGTGAAACGTCTATTTCGTCCTGATGCGCGTCGAGCCCCCTTGCGATCTCTTCGCAGAGCCCGGTCCCCGATACCGTAACCGAAGCGAAAGCGAACGTCGGCACGGCGGCGGCGAATATGAACAGCGTTATTATAACAGCTATTATCCTTTTCACGGCTTTACCTCCGTCGAAAACGTTTTTGCGTTGTCGTCTTACGGTATGATTATAAGACATTCCGCGCGGTTTTTCAATAGCGAAGTCGATTTTATATAAGGTTTTATCTGTCAAAAAGCTCATTTTATAACAATTCCATTGACAAACCCCGGTTTTTTGATTATAATCTTAAAGAATTCGATAAAGGGATGTAGCCAAGCGGTTAAGGCACCAGACTTTGACTCTGGCATCTCGCTGGTTCGATTCCAGCCATCCCTGCCATATCGAGTATCTATAACGGACTTGAAGTTATGGATACTCGATTTTCTTTATGTAAAAAACTCACCACCTGCGGTGGTGAGTAAGTGCGCCATTAGGTCAAATACTATTAATAATCTCGTTTATTGTCTGAATGGCTCTTTGTGATGATTCTGGCGAGAGCGGCGCCATTTCTTTGTTTGAAAGAATAATCGTGTTTACAAAGTATTCAAAGCACTCTTTCATCGCTTTTCCGTACATTTTTATACATTTGACCAGATATTCAGCGAGTTCTTTCCCGTTTAACAAATTGCTTCTGCCTAAATTGTACTCTCTGCACAACTCGAATGGTAATAACCTGTTTGCGATATTTTTTGCAGCTTCGGTATCACCTGCGGTGTAGTATCGATACATCAAATCCCGCAAAACCCGAGAATACAATTCTGGATCGTCAGTCAACAAAAGTATTTTTTCGTATATGCGAATGGCTTCGTAAAGATTTTCCCGATTCTCGTTTATTGTGCCGGTAAGATTCCAAGCGAGCTGATACATCAATTCCGGCTCGGAAGGATATTTCACCAGCGCGCCTCTCAATATGGATACAGCGTCACTGTATTGCCCGTTTTCTGTAAGTGACTTGCATTCCTCAAGTATGGAATTGATCGTATCATTCTTTTCCGATAAGTTGATCCCAAGAAGACAATCAACCGAACAGCCAAACAGATTTGCGATTATCGGCAAAAGAGACAAGTCGGGGTAAGATGTACCTGTCTCCCATTTTGAAACAGCTTGCGGTGTAACACAAAGCAGTTCGGCAACTTGTTCTTGCGAAAATCCTCTTTTTTTACGGTTGTGCTTAAACTGAACAGAAAAAGTGTTATCCATAATAATCTCCAATTCTTTTAAGATGTTTTCAGAATCGATTCTGATTTTATTATACCGTGCGTTTCCGGAAAAACAACATACTGGTATTTTATATGAAATCAATTTTCAGTTGTTCAGTCGAGTCCGTTATCGATATTCGCACCAGAAAACCACGCTTCCCGCGTGGTTTTTTCAACGCCGGAAAGCGCCTGCAAAAAACGGACCCGGTTTGCCCGAGTCCGTTTTAATGTTTTACGTATTTTTGTTGCGTCTGTTTGCGCGAAGAAGACGGACGGACCGCGGAATCACTTCTTCGCGTTGCCTAAACGCTGTTTGAAATCGTTGTATCCGAACGAGGCGAGTTTTTTGAATCCGCCGTTTTCCCATACCCAGATCGCGGGCAGCGGCATTCCGTTGAAAGTGTTGTTCTTGCAGGTGGTGTAGATCGCCATATCGCCGAAGACGAGCAGATCGCCCTCCGCGGGCGGGTATTCGAAAGAATAATCGCCTATTACATCCCCCGCGAGGCAGGTCGGCCCGCCGATACGGCGCGCGTTTTTGCCCCTTTTGTCCGCTTCCGCGCCGAACAGCGGCGGAGTGTAGGGCATTTCCAGCACGTCCGGCATATGGCAGGCGGCGGAGGCGTCGATTATCACGTTGGTGGTCCTTCCGTTTTTCGTAACGTCCAGCACCCGCGCAAGCAGGAAGCCCGCGTTGAGCGCGCACGCCTCGCCCGGTTCAAGATACACCTGCACGCCGAAACGCGTTTTTGCTTCGGTTATAAGCCGTTCCAGCCGCGGGATGTCGTAGCCCGGGCGGGTTATGTGGTGCCCGCCGCCCATGTTTAGCCACTTCATCCCCGGCAGCAGGTCGCCGAATTTTTCGTACACCGCGCAAAGCGTGGTCTCGAGGTCGGCGGAATCCTGCTCGCACAGCGTGTGGAAATGCAGCCCGTCGAGCAACGCGAGCTCGTCCGTCGAAAGCTCGCGGTCAAGCGCCGCGCGCGTTACTCCCAGGCGGCTGCCCGGAGCGCAGGGATCGTAGACGGCGTGCCCCCGCTGTGTGGAGCACTCCGGATTGATGCGAAGGCCCACGCTCTTCCCCGCCTTCTTCGCCGCCGCGCCGAATTTTTTAAGCTGCGAGGGCGAATTGAACACGATATGGTCGGCGTATTTAAGTATTTGCTTAAGCTCCGCTTCCGAATAGGCGGCGCAGAACACGTGCACCTCGCCCGAGGGCATCTCCTCCCTGCCGAGGCGCGCCTCGAAAAGCCCGCTCGCCTCCGTCCCCGCGAGGAACGGCGCCATTGCGGGATATAATCCGAAATTCGAAAACGCCTTCTGCGCGAGCAGTATCTTCGCCCCGGTGCGCCGCGAAACGCCGCCGAGGATATTGCAGTTTTCGATTATTTTTTCCTTGTCGATAACGTAGCAGGGCGTGGGGAGCGAGCCGAAAAGCGCTTCCGCGTCCCGCCCGGATATCCGCGCGAAGGGCGGACGGGTATCGTTTATCCTCATCAGTCGACAAGCACGGGTTCGTGCGTTTCGCTGCGCGGGAGCCCGTATTTATCCAGCGAGTCGAGGAAGGGATCGGGGTCGAACTCCTCCACGGTGTGAACGCCCTTTTCGGTCCATTTGCCGGTAAGCATCATAAGCGCGCCGCACATCGCGGGGACGCCGGTTGTATAGCTTATCGCCTGGCTCTTCACTTCTTTATAGCATTCCTCGTGGTCGCAGACGTTGTAGATATAATAGGTCTTTTCCCTGCCGTCTTTGCGCCCGGTGAAAATACATCCGATGTTCGTTTTGCCCTTGGTGCGCGGACCGAGCGAAGCGGGATCCGGCAGCAGCGCTTTGAGGAACTTTATGGGAACTATCTCGTGCCCTTCGAAGTTTATCGGCGTGGTGGAGAGCATCCCGACGTTTTCGAGGCAGCGCATATGGGTGAGATAGCTCTGACCGAACGTCATAAAGAAGCGTATGCGTTTTACTTCGGGGATATTTACGGCAAGCGATTCGATCTCCTCGTGGTGGAGCAGATACATATCCTTGTGCCCGACCTTGTCGAAATCGTATTCGCGTTTAATACTCATCGCCGGGATCTCTATCCAACGTCCGTCCTCCCAGTAGCTGCCGGGGGCGGACACCTCGCGCAGGTTGACCTCCGGATTGAAGTTCGTCGCGAACGCATAGCCGTGGTCGCCGCCGTTGCAGTCGAGTATGTCTATGGTGTCGATCTCGTCGAACTCGTGCTTTTTCGCGTAGGCGCAGTACGCCTGGGTAACGCCAGGGTCGAACCCGCAGCCGAGCAGCGCGGTGAGCCCCGCTTTTTCGAATTTTTCGCGGTACGCCCACTGCCAGGAATAATCGAAATACGCCGAAAATCCCTTTTCCCTGCAGCGTTTCTCGTATATCGCGCGCCATTCGGGATCGTCGGTATCCTCCGGCTCGTAGTTGGCGGTGTCCATATAGTTCACGCCGCATTCGAGGCAGGCGTCCATAATGGTGAGGTCCTGATAAGGCAGAGCGATGTTCATAACGAGATCGGGTTTATAGTTTTTTATAAGCGCGACGAGCTCGCGCACGTCGTCGGCGTTGACGCGCGCGGTGGTTATTTTGGTTTTGGTCGTGCCTTTAAGGTCTTCCGCAAGCGCGTCGCATTTCGCTTTTGTGCGCGAAGCGATGCAAAGCTCGGTGAACACGCCGTCAACCTGACAGCATTTTCTTATCGCGACGTTCGCCACGCCGCCGCAGCCGATAACTAAAACTCTTGACATTTTCGTTTCTCCTTATATTTCGTTAATTCATTGCAAGCAGCATTTCGCGCACGATCTTGCACGCCGCGGCGGTGGAAGCCCCCGCAGCGTCGAGCATCGGGGCGAGCTCCGTTACGTCGGCGGCGACGATATTCGCCTTGCAGACCTTTAATACGGCGCCCAGCAGCTTGGAAAAGCTCACGCCGCCGGCTTCCGGCGTTCCGGTTCCGGGGAATACCGAGGGATCGAGGCAATCGAGGTCGACGGTGAAATACACCGGGGCGCCGCTTGCCTTCAACGCTTGAACGGTCTTTTCCAGCCCGGCAAAGCCGAAAGGGTGGAAATCGGTGTGCGCGCGGGCGAAAGCGAACTCCTCCCGCAGGCCGGAACGGATGCAGAACTGGTGTATGCGCCCGTCGCCGACAAGCTCGTGACAGCGCCTGATAACGCAGGCGTGCGAAAGCTTTGCGCCGAGGTAATCGTCCCGCAGGTCGGCATGCGCGTCGAAGTGGACTATGTGCAGGTCGGGGTATTTTTTCAGCGCCGCGCGGACCGCGCCCAGGGTAACGAGGTGCTCCCCGCCCAGCATAAGCGGCTTTTTGCCGTCCGCAAGTATGCGCGAAGCCAGTTTTTCAATATCCTTCAGCGCTTTTTCGGCGCTGCCGTAGCAAAGCTCGTTATCGCCGATATCGCAGACGTTTATATCCTCCAGATCCTTTTCCTGATAAGGGCTGAACGTCTCCGCGCCGTAGCTTTCGTGCCGGATGGCGGAGGAGCCGAACCGGGCGCCCGGGCGGAAGCTGGTGGTGGAATCGAACGGCGCGCCGAACAGCACGGTATCCGCCTTTGCATAGGGTTTGTCGCAGGCGAGGAAGGTCTCCACGTTAACGGCGGGCTTCATTATTCCACCTCCTTAAGCATATTCTCCAGAAACGCGGGCAGATAGAACGCCCCGATATGGAGTTTGGTGGTGTAGTATTTGGTCTGCAGATTGAGCGAGCGCCATTTTTCGGTGTCGAGATCGTCAACCGGGTGGTATTTCTTGCTTGCGAAGCCGAACAGCCAGTAGCCCGCCGCGTAGGTCGGTATGTGCGCCTGATAAACGCGGCTTATAGGGAAGGTGGAGTGTATGCGCTGATGCGAACGCTGCATCGCTTCCGCGTCGTGCTTGTAAAACGGGCTCCCCTGCTGATTCACCATAATGCCGTCGTCGCGCAGGGCGTTGTAGCATATGCCGTAGAATTCGCGGGTGAAATAGCCCTCCGAGGGACCGAACGGATCGGTGGAGTCGACTATTATAAGGTCGTACTGCGAAGTACAGCGGCGAATGAAGCGCAGCGCGTTGTCGTAAAAGATATGCACCCGCCTGTCGTCAAGCCGGGAAGCGTTCTCCGGCAGGTACGCGCGGCACGCCTCCAGCACCTGCGGATCCATCTCGACAAGGTCTATCCTTTCGACCTGCTGATACCTCGCCAGCTCCTTTACCACGCCGCCGTCTCCGGCGCCGATCACAAGGATATCCTTCACTCCGGGATGCACCGACATCGGAACGTGGGTTATCATTTCGTCGTAAATGAATTCGTCGCGTTCGGTAAGCATCACGTTGCCGTCGAGCGCGAGCACGCGCCCGAACTCCGGCGTGTCGAAGATATCTATCTGCTGATAATCGCTTTTGTATGAATAAAGATGCCGGTTGACGCGGATGCTGTGCTGCACGTCCGGCGTGTGGAATTCACTGAACCATAGTTCCATGGCGTACCTCGTTTAAATGCATTGTCAGATGTAATTGTTAGAACTTCTCGTCTGCGACCTTTTGCAGAATACCGATTATTTCTTCTTCGTTTTTATAAAAGTAATCGTCTGCGGCGGTACAGATTTCATCTTCTTTATCGGTTTCGTATGAATCGTATGCCTTTTTGAAATACTCATAAAACTGCTGCGGCAATACTTTTTTCAGTTCGTCAAGCATGGCGGGCATATCCTGTCCGCCGTTGACGCAGTTGAAAATATAGCAGCTGTGTCCGTCGCCGTTTATACCGCTTTCGTATTCGCAGAGAAGGTATGCTCCGTGGTCGATTTCATCCAGTTTACCGCTGCCGTATGCTTCCCACAACCTGTTCCAACTGCAATCCGCGTGATTTGCGGCAGGTGTATTCCCGGGGAGTTCTTTTTCTTTTTTCTTACCGAACAGATTCTTAAACAGTTCCTTCAGCATTTTTATTCCTCCCTTACACCAACACGTTTATGTTGTTTATCTCGGGATCCTCGGGGCCGGTCATGGAGCAGCCCTTGTCCTTGGCATACTGAATATAATCCAGGATCTCTTTCGTTATTTTTTCGCCCGGGGAAAGAATGGGGATTCCCGGCGGATAGCACATAACGAACTCCGAGCAGACAAGCCCCGCGCTTTCGGTTATGGGGACGCTGCGCTTTTCGGCGTAGAACGCCTCCTGCGGGCTGGTGACGACTATCGGGTCGATATATTCCTGGCTCAGCAGGCCCGTCGGGTCCTTCTGGTGGCGGCGGCGTATCTCCGCCAGCGCGCTAACAAGGCGTTCCAGTTCCTGCGGGCGGTCGCCGATGGAAAGATAGGCGAGTATGTTGCCGATGTCGCCGAACTCGATCTGTATATCGTATTCGTCGCGCAGGATATCGTATACTTCTATTCCCGCGAGACCTATGTCGCGGGTGTGGATACTTAACTTGGTCGGGTCGAAATCGAAAATCGAATTTCCGTTTACAAGCTCCTTGCCGAAGGCGTAGTAGCCGCCTATTTCGTTTATCTCCTCACGCGCGTAGTCCGCCATGCTCACGACCTTGGCGAACACTTCCCTGCCGCGCAGCGCGAGGTTGCGGCGGGAAATATCCAGACTGGACATAAGCAGATAGCTGCCGGAGGTGGTCTGGGTGAGGTTTATTATCTGCCGGACGTGCCCCACGCTTACGTTGGGGCCGACGAGCAGCAGGGACGACTGAGTCAAGCTGCCGCCGCTTTTGTGCATCGAGACCGCCGCCATATCCGCGCCGGCTTTCATCGCCGTCAAAGGCATCCCGGCGCCGAAATAGAAATGCGTGCCGTGCGCTTCGTCCGCAAGGCAGACCATGCCCGCGTCGTGCGCCATCTGCACTATCGAGCGCATATCGCTGCAGACTCCGTAGTAGGTGGGGTTGTTCACCAGCACCGCCACCGCGTCCGGGTTCTCGGCGATCGCTTTCGCGACCTGCTCGCGCTGCATACCGAGCGAGATACCAAGGCGCACGTCGACTTCCGGATTGACGTAGACCGGAACCGCGCCGCAGAGCACCAGCGCGTTTATAACGCTGCGGTGCACGTTGCGCGGTAGTATAATCTTGTCGCCGCGCTTGCAGGTGGCAAGCACCATGCTCTGCACCGCGCTGGTGGTGCCGCCGACCATAAGGAAGGCGTGCGCCGCGCCGAACGCGTCCGCCGCAAGCTCCTCCGCGCGGCGGATCACCGAAACCGGGTGGCAAAGGTTATCCAGCGGTTTCATGCTGTTCACGTCGATGCCGACGCATTTTTCGCCCAAAAACGCCGTTAATTCCGGGTTGCCGCGCCCGTGCTTGTGCCCGGGTACGTCGAACGGCACCACGCGCATTTGTCTGAACCTCTGCAACGCCTCGTAGATCGGCGCCTCGTTCTGGTCGAGCTCCTTTTCTTCGAAGCCGAAAACGTTTTTCTCTTCCATAATGAACCTCTTTACAACAAAAAACGCAGGCCGCGTAAATGCCGCCTGCGTTCCGATCGTTCTTTGCCGGGAATGCAACTTTGCCCGCGACTGTAACGCGGGTGTTACACAGAGCCTATATAGCAACAAAACTTTTACTGCTCTTTATTGACCGTTTCACAAGTTTGCGTTTAACGCATTTCGGTTTTAAGTAACCAACTTATAAAATTCGAGCTCTTAACTCGATCAATAAGGCGGTCTTTCCGCCGTTCGGCAGTGGGCCCGGCTGTCCGTTGCCTTGACTCCGCGCGCGGAGTGACCCGTAGAATCGCTTTGACTCTATGCTGAATACAAAGTCTAAATATAATATACGCACTTTTGCGTATTTTGTCAATAGTCTTGGAAAAATCGGTTGAAAAAATCACACTTCCATATCCTCGCGCGCGGGGAGCGGCGGGAACGGAGCGGACGGCAGAGTCTGATACCAGAACGCGGCGGAGGCGACGTCGTCCGAAAGGCATTTGAACTTTCCGTGCTCGGTCCAGCCGAGCGCCTGGATATCGACCTTTATCCGCTCGTCGAAGTATACGGGATCGACTATATGCCAGCGGTACATACCGAACCGCGTCTGCGACTGATAAACGCCGTCCGGGCGGATGACCTGCGGCATTCCGGCGTAGGGAGTGCAGAACTCCTGATATCGGTGCGTTTCGGTGTTTTCGAAGTTATACGAGCCGCAGAAATAATCCTCCGTCCCGGTGCCGCAGATCGTGGGGTGCGAGGAGTCGCCATCGATATAGAACTTCACTTCCCCTTCGCCCCACCAGCCGGGCGAATTGCTGCCCCAGCAGATGTATGTGCCTACGTACTGGCCTTTCCCTTTCACGCCGTCCAGAATAACGTGCGGCGTTTTGCGCTGCGTGGGGTTGCTGCGGCGGAACTGCGCGTGAAAATAACATATCTCCGCGGGAAGGTCCTGCAGTGAATAATCGATCTGGTAATAAAGCGTGAAGCCGTCCGGCGCGCGGTTTTCCAGAGTAATGCGGCAGCGCGTGCGGAACGGCATCTGCCAGTAGCAGTTCATGGCGTTGCCGGGGTTCACGCAGACGGCGGCGGAATTAACGAAAGCCGTCCTGCCCCAGCCGTTGGCGAAGAAATCGCCCAGCGGGCATTCAACGGAGGGGTTCTCCTGCCCGTCCCAGTACATACGCAGGATCATATCCCGCCAGGGATGCGAGCCGCGCTGCCAGGGCATACGGAAGGCGCTGCCGTCGGAAAGGCAGGTAAGCCAGATATGCCTTATTATCCCGGGCCCCTCTACGTCCGCGACCGAAAACGTTTCGCCCGCGGCGATATGCACGCTCGGACGAGTTTTCCAGCCGTCGCCCAGCGGTTCGGACGCGGACCCGGGCTGCGCCGGGAAGCGCGCCCCTCCGCCCGGCTCGCCCGCGGGATTTTCGGCGGTTATCGCCCGGGATCTCGCCGCTGGATGCTCCCAAAGCGTATTTATATCGTTAAGCATAGTTCACACCTCGTTTCGTAGTGTTAATATGATAACATATTTTTGCTTCTATTGCAAGAAAAAAGTAACCTCCCCGTTCCTTCATCAGCTCCGCGGGAGGGCATTCATTGAAAAAACCTCGCGATCGCGAGGTTTTTTCTGGGGTGGATGACCGGGCTCGAACCGGCGACCCCCAGGGCCACAACCTGGTACTCTGACCAACTGAGCTACATCCACCATATTCGTTTATTCGCCGTTCGGCGACTTTGCAAGTATAACACAGATTTTTAATATTGTCAATGCTTTTTGAATATTATTTTCACATCGGCAAATCTCCCAAATCTATTGACAAAGCATTGCTTCGAGTCTATAATGGCACTGTATGAATAATAAACCAAAAGGAGAAACAGAAATGCGCGTAGTCATTCAGGAAAATTACCAGAAGATGTGCCAGTGGGCGGCAAACTATATCGCCGCCAAGATCAACAGCCACAAGGAGGACCGCCCCTTCGTGCTCGGTCTGCCCACCGGCTCCTCCCCCCTCGGCGTTTACGCGGAGCTTATTAAAAAGAACAAAGCCGGCGAGCTTTCGTTTGCCAACGTAGTAACCTTTAATATGGACGAATACGTCGGGCTGCCGAAAACTCACGACCAGAGCTACTGGTACTTCATGCACGACAATTTCTTCGATCACCTTGTCGATATGAAGCCGGAAAACATAAACATCCTTAACGGCATGACCGACGATCCGGAGGGCGAATGCGCCCGTTACGAGGCGAAGATCGCTTCCTACGGCGGAATCGACCTGTTCATGGGCGGCATCGGCGTGGACGGGCACCTCGCCTTCAACGAGCCGTTCACCTCGCTCACCTCCCGCACCGGCGTGCGCGACCTCACCACCGATACCCGCATAGTGAACTCCCGCTTCTTCGGCAACGATCCGGAAAAGGTCCCCGCAAAGGCGCTTTCGGTCGGCATCGGCACCGTTACCGATTCCAAAGAAGTCCTTATCCTTATAAACGGCCACAACAAGGCGCGCGCGCTTGCCGCCAGCGTGGAGGGCTCCGTTAGCCAGAAGTGGACCTGCAGCGCGCTGCAGCTTCACAAAGCGGCGATAATCGCCTGCGACGAAGCCGCCTGCGGCGAACTCACCGTCGACGCGTACAAGTACTTCCTCGATATCGAGAAGGGCGAACGTCTGTAAGCCGTTTGACCGGCGCTTTGCGCGTAAAGCACAGTAAAATACCAAAGCCGGACTCCCCGCCGAGCCCGGCTTTTTTGTTGTCTGCTGTTATCTGTCCCTGCGGGAGACGTATTTTTCCTTGCAGTAGGCGTAAAGGTCGTCGTAGAGGGCGCGGAGGTCGGGATCTTGAGATTTGAACGCCTTATAGAATTCGCCGTAAAAGGGTGACGTCTTGACCATTTGACTAACAGACCGTGCAAATATAACCACATAATTTGTGATTTTTCAATACCAAAATCAAATTTTAGTGATAAGAAGAGAAGAAACGGAAGACGAGCGTTATCTTCGGACCATCGACCCGTTTATTTCAGCTCTTGTTCAAGCGCCTCAAACTCTTTCGCCGCGAAAAACTCCGGCAACGTGATACTCAGTCCGTCGCAGAGCATCTTGATAGTAACTATTCCGGGATTCCGGCTTTTACCGTACAGTATATTTTTTATCGTCGACGGAGATACCGCCGATTCGATGGCGAGCTTGTGTATCGATATACGGCGGTCATAACACAACTGCAGTATCCTGTCCCTGACGGCTGTATAAGTGTCCATGTTTATGCCCCCTGTGAACTTTATATGTTTATTTTATCAATTCACACTTGACATTATGGGCTATATATGATACAATACGGTCTATAAATAGACTAAAAGGATGTAAAGTATGAAAAAACGCGTTAATTGCATTGTTCTGTGCTTATTATTACTTGTCCCGCTGTTCTTGAATTCATGCGGTTCTTCCGACAGCCAAGTCGGTACTGCACCAATAAATGATTTCGAGGAAATAAAAAGATCTTTTTGGGTGGCAAGAGAGAAACACGGCGATATTCAGCATTACAAGATGTGTACATTCACCGATACAGTGGTTTTAGTATTCGATTTTTCCCGAGGTGCAGACAAAAATTGGACCGATATATTTACCGAGATGCTGGCTAATGTTCCGCCGGATGAAATCCTCCCGCTGTCAGCCTTTGATCTTACTTATTTGTTCTATGTTCATTATGATACTATAGAAGACATGCAGAGAGATACTTATGTTATTGCCGTCGATACCGCAGAGGGAAAGATAGTTGTCGGCGATAATGAACTAGTGTTCAATTACTATAATAACGATACTTTAAAATGTAACGAAGATACTTATTATCGGCATAGTACGTTAGATATGGACACCGCTTTCAATGCAGCTAAAAACAGTGTCGAAGCAACAAAAAGAGAAAAGTTTTTTGCAAAATACAAAGGCGCTTTAACAAACAGACAAGTACAATATGATCCCGTCAATAGTTTAGGAAAATCATTCGTAATAAGCGGCAAAGCCATTTTGGACGATTATTATAACTACGAGTACGCTACGCTGAATTCAAAATATTTCTGCATAGAGATCGAACCGACAGGCGGCGGTTATACGAACCGATGGCGCGTTTACGCCGATCGCGAAGAATTCAGGCTTCTTTTTGAGCGTCTACAATGTTATTATCCCGAAGGAGGCGCAGCACTGACTTTAGAAGGAGGCGCAACACTGACTTTAGTATGCAAAGCTCAGTTTAGCAATGCGTCGCAACACAGAATGGCAACACTTGTAGATTATTATTTTATTGGCTGATTAAATAAACGAAAGGATAAAAACCATGAAATTCACAAAGATGCTGTTTTCAAAGGAGTAATAAAAATGAACGTATGGAGAATGAATATCATCGACCACAGAAGCGCTGCCGACGCCGATTCGATCAAAAGGAAATTCGAGTTGTGCAAAACACTTGATATACTTGCCATCGGCTGGACGGGTTGGAAAGTCGAAGACAGCACGGGATATAAAAAAGCGTATAGCGCTATGAAAAGACTTGAGATCGGCGATCTGGTATGGGTAAAGGACCCGATCAATAAAACTCCGTACTTATGCAAAATTACTGATTACTTAAAAACCGAAACCGGCATTCTTGCGGATAATGATATAAACGTGATCACCCCCTGCGAGTATATTGACGTTTCAAACGCAATGCTTGCGAAATACGGACTTTCCAACGACGATTTGACGTCAAAAAACTGCACTATAGGTCAATGCCGCGTCAAAAGAATAACAGACGCGACAAAGAAACTATACGGCGCGATCAAATAGTTGCACTTATCAAAAATCTTTCCGAGTGCCGCATTGGAATAAAACGAAGCGGAAAAGTAAAAAAGACAAAGCGCGCGGCTTTGTCTTTTTGTTATATCCGTCGTTCGGGGAGACAGGGATTACCTGTCTTTTCTTGAAACGTATTTATTGTTGCAGTAGAGATACAGTTCGTCGTAGAGGGCGCGGAGGTCGGGATCGTCCGAATGGCACGCCTTATAGAACTCGCCGGGGACTCCGCCCTGGTAATACATCTTTATGCTGTGCATATACCCGGTCTCGGCGCCGCAGTCCATATAATCGCGGAACTTATCCGCGTGGTGCGCGTCGAAGCCGCCGATCTCCATCTCGTAGCACATACCGAGCTGCTTTGTGAGCATCGCGTTATCGTAAAGGCGCTTGCGCGGGACCTTGTCGTTGAACGCGTAGTTCGGCTGCATACAGGCGACGTCGAAGCCCGCCTCCTTCCAGTCCTGGAACCCGGGCGCCTGGAAATAGGGGATCCAGAACAGCTTGTAGCCGAGCGAATGCAGATAATCGCGCGCGTAGGCGATAAGCGGGAACTCGCATTTATCCGCGTAGTTTATATCCTCCTCGAACCAGTAGAACGCCTTTAGATCGCAGTGGGCGTAACCGCCCGCCTTATAGCGCTTTATCTGTTCGTCTATGCACCATTTTATCGCTTTCCGGCGGTCCGCGATATTTTTCATATCCTCGTCTGCGCCGTCGCCGTCCAGATCGCCGAACTTATCCGGGTGATCTCCGTAGCGGACGTTCGTGTGAAGTATGGAGAAGAACACCCGTACCTTGTAATCGGGCATACCGAGTGCTTCGCCCACGCGGGCGGCGGTCCTGTTGAGCGCGTCGAGGTTGCAGCCGGGCTCGAACACGTTGTTCACGTAATACTTCCAGCCCTCCGCGCATTTATACCATTTGGAATAGGTGAAATTGGAATAGGGCAGATAAAGGAAGGAATCGAACAGAGTGTCGGCGATCTTTCCGTCTTTAATATAGGCTACGTAGGGCAGGTACTGTTCCTCCGTGATAAGTCCCAGCCGGTTTTCGCCCACCTTTTCCGGCGCGGCGGCGTGATAGGAGAGCAGCACGTTGTGAACGCCGAACAGCTCGGAATAATCCGGGTATCTGTTCACGAAGTTTATCTCTATGCCCGGGGTGTCGCCGGGGGTTATATCAGCCGCATTCGAAATATCCGTCCTGCCGAACGCCTCCAGCTCGTCGATCCAGACGTGCCCCACCGTGTCGATGCGGAAGGCGACGTAAAGCGCCTTGTATTCCCGCCCGAGCTCCAGCCCGGACGACACCTGCGCCTTGGGCGAATCGCTTTCGAAAGTGATTGTGCCGAGGTTCTGCCAGCCGATGCCGTCGGGCGAAACGAGCAGGTCCGCCCTGCGCGGCAGGCGCGCGGCTACTTCATCCTGCTTCAACGCGTGCACGCGGGCGCCGCTTATCGCGGAAAGATAAGGCAGCCGGAATATAACGGTGCGCCCCACCCCGCGCGTGAAATGGAAATACCCTGGATCGAGGTAATCCGGCGCTGCGGCGAACTTGCCGTCAGTAAGCATCGGTTCCGTCTGCGGGGTGTTGAAATACTCCGTCATAGCGGTTTCTTCCATTATCCCGTTCACTACAACGCCGTAGATCGGCAGTCCGAGCAAAAGGTTCTTCGTTTCGCCCGACGGCGCCGGATCCGTTTCCGCGCAGTCGACGCGCTCTATCTCAAAATCCTTGTACCAACCCATTTTCAAATCCTCCGTATTTATGTTTTTTCGTATTTTTGATTATAGCACTATTCCCGGAAAAAATCAACAGCAAACGCATTGAAAAAGCCGGGGCGGACCCCGGCTCGGAAGTTTTTATCCTATTCCGCTTCAGTATATCCCGGCTCGGTGTAGATCATCCCGTCGCGCCCGCGTTCGGAGCGAAAGAGCGCGCGCCGTGCGGACTGTAAACATTTTACCCCCCGGTGGATTTTGTCAAGCCCTTTTTCGCCGGAGAGGGAGAGTATTTTCCGTCAGTTCAGACCGAAGCGCGCTTTCAGGCTTTCCTCGGTACCGTATACGAAGGTTACAAGCTGGTCAATCCCGTAGTTTACGGTCCACAACCGGTTCGGCGTGTTTTCTTTTTCAAGTGCGGAGTTGATTATCCCTATAATTTTCTCGTTGAACCAATCTCCGCGGCTTTCCAGCGTTGCCGAATAATCGTGCCCGTTGATTTTGAAAGAGACGCTGCGCGTGCCGTCGGTCGGTATGCCCAGGGAATTCGCCGTCATTTCCATGGTCATGCCGGAAAGGTCTTCCACTATATCGGTAATGGTTATATCGTTGGCTATGGACTGAACCCCCTGCAGGAACAGCGTATACATATGTTCAATGTCGAACACCTCGAAGTCGAAGAGAAAGACCGAGTCCGAAAGCGGTGTCCATTTCCTCGTTTCGTAATCATACTCGCCCATCGCTTTGGCACAGGTTTCTTCGTCGAAGTATTCATACCACTGTTTTTCGCTCAATTCGATGTTGTAGATCATTCTTTCCATTTTTGTTTTCTCCCCATCTTTCTGTGCAGATTTGTTTTTGCACCCGGCAACAGCGACAACCGCTGCGGCAAGCAGCAGGAACGCGATGATTCTTTTCATTATTTTTCGCCCTCCGATAAAAAGCAGTTTGTTATTCGTATTATACCACGTTCCCGCGCGGGGATCGCTTTTTGGGATAAACGCACGGCGCGAAGCGGCAATACTGCCTGTAAACATTATCCCCCCCCCCGGTGGATTTTGTCAAGCCCTTTTTCGCTTTTTCGCCGGAGAGGGCGGCGGTTTTTAATAAATCACCGACGAACCGCAGGCGGCGGTGAATACGTTCGCCGCGCGGTCGTAGCCGTGTTTATCATAGTATTCTTTGTTCACAAGGTCGATAACGCTTTGCGCTTTTGCCTTTTCTACCAGCGCGATAACGCAGCCGCCCAGCCCCGCGCCCACAAGCTCGCTTCCCAGCACGCCGTCGGCGGAGTTCAGCAGGTCGCACAGCGAATCGATCTGCTCCAGAGAACAGCCGTACGCGCCGGACTGCAACGCGATATCCGCGTTTTCGGCGGCGAGCTTGTCCATCGCTTTGTCCGAAAAATCGGTTTCGCGGATCCGGTCGCCGTCGTGGCTGATCTTCATCATTTCTCCGGCGCGGAGGTAATCGCCGTCGTCAAGCACGCGCATAAAATCCTCGGCGCGGACGCATTCCGAAATACCGTACAGCGCCACGCCGCGAAGGTCATAGAGTTTCGGATCGGCATGAGTGGAAAACAGTCTTTCCAGAGTTTCCCTGTATTCAGGCAGAAGCGCTTTCGCCCCGCCGCGTGTCATCGTTTCGGGAACGGCTTTAAGTATCCCGTAGATTTTGGAATACGGCCGTATTTTCGCAATATCGCGGAACTCGTGCAGATCGTATTCCGGAAATTCGCGCTTTATAATCATAAAAGCCATCTCGTAAGCGGCGACCTTGGCGTTGAACTTGTCCTTGCTGCCCTCGGATTTCTTAGCCTTTATCATACTGTTTGCTACAAGCACGGCGTATTTATCCGCAAACGAGGCGCTTTCGCCTATTGTGAAAGGCTTGAATCCCAGGTGGACTACCCTGCCCGCCTTGCCGCATTTCATGGCGGCGTGGTCGCCCGCGCCCCCGCGGGAGCCGACGAACCATTCGCCCTCGCCGCAGAGCTCCACAAACTCTTTTTCGGTATAGTTAAGGCAGTTCAGCGAAACGACCGCCTCCATTACCGCCACGACTATACTGGACGACGAGGAGAGCCCCGCCGCGACCGGAATGTTTCCGCTTGCTACCATATCCATCCCGCACAGCGGCATTTCGTTGTCGAACTGCACGCGCGCGACGGCGGATTTAACGTAGTTGCTCCAGTCTCCGCGGCTGTTTTCCAGCGCGGTCTTTGTTCTTTCATCCTCGAGGTAATCGAGCCACTTTTCGTACTTTACTGCGCCCATCATCTCCGGAATT
>JAEEGL016970177.1_pt1 | contig 27049 bp, 26 predicted proteins | sample 9134231 | NCBI WGS metagenome assembly JAEEGL01 (sample SAMN16246548, study PRJNA631951) | gut metagenome | biome: gut microbiome; feature: rumen; material: fiber-attached | host: Bos | place: Iran: Karaj | collected 2018-10 | reverse complement strand
TGGGATATCTCCATCTTCAGATTCCTCTTCCCGAGAATCTACGAGATCATCGAGGGTATCAACAACCAGTTCAGAGCTCAGATGTACGAGGCCGGTCTCTATTCAGACCTTATCGACAGAATGAGCCCCTTGTCCGACGGTAAGATCCAGATGGCTTGGCTCGCAGTTTACGGTTCTCACTCCGTTAACGGTGTTGCTGCGCTCCACACAGAGATCTTGAAGGCTGAGACACTCCACGACTGGTACGAGATCTATCCTGAGAAGTTCTCCAACAAGACAAACGGTGTTACTCCGAGAAGATGGCTCAGAACTTGTAACCCTGAGCTTGCTGCTCTTATTACAGAGCTTCTTGGCTCCGATCACTGGGTTACACATCTTGACGATCTTAAGCAGCTCGAGAAGTTTGCTGACGACGAGGCGGTTCTTAAGAAGTTCCTCAAGGTTAAGAGAGCTCAGAAGGCTGTTCTTGCTGAGTTCCTCGAGAAGAAGGAAGGCGTTAAGCTCAATCCTGATTCCGTATTCGATATCCAGATCAAGAGACTCCATGAGTACAAGAGACAGCTCCTCAATGCTATCTATGCTCTTAATCTCTACGATCGTATCAAGGAGAATCCGAAGCTTGATATGCCTCCGGTAACTATCATCTTCGGTGCTAAGGCAGCTCCCGGATACTTCAGAGCTAAGGCTATTATCAAGTTCATCAACGAGATCGCTAAGCTCATCGAGTCCGATCCTAAGGTTAGCAAGAAGCTTAAGGTTGTGTTCATCGAGAACTACAACGTATCTAACGGTGAGAAGCTCTTCCCTGCAGCAGATGTATCTGAGCAGATCTCTACAGCAGGTCTCGAGGCTTCCGGTACAGGTAACATGAAGTTCATGATGAACGGTGCTGTTACACTCGGTACAATGGACGGCGCTAACGTTGAGATCGCTGAGGCTGTAGGTAACGATAACATCTACATCTTCGGTTGCCGCTCACAGGATATGGCTGCTACAAAGGCTTACTACAACCCACAGTGGCAGTATGAGAACATCCCCGGCATCAAGAAGGCCCTCGACAGACTTATCGACGGTACATTCGACGATGAGGGAACAGGAATGTTCAGAGATCTCTACAATGGTCTCCTCTATGGCGACAACTGGCAGCCCGGTGACCCTTACTACGTATTGGGTGACTTCGACGACTACAGAAAGACAAGAGATCGTCTCTACAAGGATTACAAGGACGAGATGGCTTGGGCTAAGAAGTGCTGGCTCAACATCGCTAATTCCGGAAGATTCTCCTCTGACCGTACTATCCAGGAGTACGCTGACGAGATCTGGAAGGTTAAGCCCGTTAAGATCAAGTAATCTGACGAATCGCTGTAAACGCAGTAATATCAAGTCCCGGACGGTATTTTACCGCTCGGGCCTTTTATATGTTTTTGCCATATAAGCAGAAGGCAGGCAAGAAAATTTGTTATTTATGTCCAATGTCCCTGTTGTTGTTTAAGAAAGTCAGAATGTTATCATTGAATTGTGATTGAAGTGCTTGACACCTTGTTCACGCTCATAAAAATTTTGCCCGAACTTTTTATGTTGTTTATAAGCAAGCCGCTTAACCCGAGCGGCTTGTTTCTTTTTATGCGTGAATCTCTATTATGTTTACTTCAGGTCTTGCGAAGATACGGAAGGGGAGGAATACGCATCCTATGCCATTGGAGATGAACAACTTAATGCCGTTAACCTCGTGTACACCCGATATAACGCCCTGAGAGGGCAATTCGTCGTGTCTTAACCAGAATTCAAGGCCGAAGGGCGTTCTTATCTGTCCGCCGTGAATATGGCCCGATATCATGGCATCTACCTTAAAGTCAATCTTGGGCATGTGGAGTACGAGATCGGGGTTATGTGAGATCAATACGTACTTCTTGTAGGGAATGCCCGCTGAAGGCGCTGTAGGGGCCATCCAGAGCCTCTCATGTCTTCCTGTATCAAGTACGCCGCCTATGGCGATATACTGCCCGTCACGGCGCGATTTAAGGTATTTGATGCAGTGATTGATGTTATCGAAGTTAAGAAGACTTAAATCTTCGCCGGGAGCGCCCCAATCGTGATTGCCTGTAACGGCCATGTAAGGGATGCCAAGCTCCTTACAAACGTCTCCTATCTCATTTAAGTAGGGAACGCCCTTTAAGATGTGTCCGTAGTGGTTACAGATGTCTCCGCCGAATATGACCGCATCAAGGCCATTGGAGGACGCTTCCTTACGTATAAGCTTGATTACACGGCTTACGGGGATAAGACAGAACTCTCTGTGAAGGTCGGAAAAATAAAGGATGCGAAGATCGGGAGTACCCGTCTCATCGCCTAAGATAAGCTTGTCACGGGTTACTTTAAGGCATGCCGCTTCAATGATTCCCCAAAGAATTCCTATAACTGCTAGGTTCAAAATTACTATTAATAATATCGTTATTATAATATTCATAATATTTGGTTCTTTTTATTATTTTATTTTTATTATATAATACGTGGTAATTTGCAGACAATTTGAATTTCAAGGAGGATCATTGTCATGCCTAAGACAGAGATCAAGTACGAGATTGTCAAGACTATCGGTGTTCTTGCTACAAACAAGTCCGGTTGGAAGAGAGAAGCCAACATCGTTAAGTGGAACGACGGCAAGGCTAAGCTCGACATCAGAGATTGGGGCCCCGATCACGAGAAGGTTGGTAAGGGCATCTCTCTCAACAGTGAGGAAGTTGCTATTCTCAAGGCTCTCCTTGAGGACTACGATCCGGACGAAGCTGAGGCTTAATAATTGAGAAGCGAGGAACGCGCCGGTATAGTAGCGGCGGTTCTTCTGCTGCTCTGGGGGACAGTTCTGACGTTTCCCCTTCATAAGTTCACGGTTTTTCTTGAAAGTTCCGTGAACTCCGCCTTTGGTGGTCTGTCGGAGAAGATGCCGGCAGTTGTGTTGGCGATCATCAAGATCGTGATTTTAACTGCCGTTGAAGTAGCTTTACTTCTTCTGTCGAAGACCAAGTTCGCCTATTATATCCCTGCGGCTGCGATGTTTGTGACGTCGTTGGCTTTCGTAATCCATACGATAAGCATCAGGATATTCGATACCAAGGTGGGACTTGCTCTTGCGATCGCGCTTATATTGACCGCTTTACTTCACTTTCTCAAGGCAGAGAAGATACTGCTTTGGGAGGGTGATGTTTTTATTCTTGCGATAAGTGTTCATCTTCTCACGAGCATTATCGCAGCGCCCCTTGCGGCATCATCCGCGGTAATGGACAAGATCTTGTATATCGACCACTACCACGATACCGATATGTCGGGGGCATTCGCGGGCTTCCTGACACTGCCCTCATTCGTGTGGGGCATTTTCTTCATGATCATCATGTCACTGCCCGTTATCTACTATTCCTTTTCGAGAAGGAAAGCCTGACAGGAGGCTTAAATGGAACAGCTTAATCTCTTTGACAGCTTAAATGCAGTTGAAATCCCTGCCGGTATCCGCGAGGAGTACGAGGCCCTTGTTAAGGAGCTTAATTACCATGCCAAGCGTTACTACGACGAGGACACGCCCGAGATAAGCGACTACGAGTACGACATGAAGAACAACCGCCTGAAGGAGATCGAGCACGAGTATCCTTCTATCGTAAGCCCGGATTCCCCGTCGCTTCGAGTAGGGTGGAAGGCAAGCAAGGGCAAGACCGTTAAGCATAACGTGCCTATGCTCTCCCTTCAGGACGTATTCTCAAGAGAAGAAGTAGACGAGTTCGTTAATTCCGTAAGGGAAGAGTTAGGTCCTGATACGGAGTTTCTCGTAGAGACCAAAATCGACGGTCTCTCGATGGCTTTAAGATACGATAACGGCATCTTAACGACAGCTGTTACAAGAGGCGACGGCATCACAGAGGGTGAGGACGTTACCGAGAATGCGGTCGAGATCGAGGATGTGGTAAGAAAGATGCCTCACCCCATCGAGTACATCGAGATAAGAGGCGAGGTATACATGACACGCGAGGCTTTCGCTGCAGTTAATGAGGCAGCTGAAGCAAGAGGCGCGAAGACATTTGCCAATCCCCGTAACTGCGCAGCAGGTACGTTAAGACAGCTCGATGCAGGTGTTACAAGAGACAGGAAGCTGTCCCTGTTCATCTTCAATGTGCAGGAGACACGTGGCAAGACATTCAAGACACATAGTGAAGGCTACGAGTTCCTTAAGGAGAACGGAGTTAAGACCATCGACATGTACTTTAAGTGCAAGACAGCCGATGAGGTCTGGGATGCGATCCAGAAGATCGGCGATGCGCGTGAGGATCTCGCATACGATATAGACGGCGCTGTAGTTAAGCTTAACAGCATAAGCGACAGAGAACGTCTTGGCACCACAATCAAGTTCCCCAAGTGGGCCATAGCTTATAAGTACCCGCCTGAAGAGAAGGAGACAAAGCTTCTTGATATCGAGGTCAACACGGGAAGAACAGGAAGAGTTACTCCTGTAGCGATATTCGAACCTATTAGACTTTGCGGTACTTCGGTATCACGAGCTACTTTACATAACCAGGACTTCATCGATGAGATGGGCATCGGCATTGGCGACACGCTCATCGTCTATAAATCGGGTGAGATCATACCCAAGGTAAAGGGCGTCAACAAGGATAAGCGTCCTTCAGACTGGCAGCCTTACAAACTCCCCGAGAACTGCCCTGTGTGCGGCCACAAGCTCGTAAGAGAGGCTGACGCAGCAGATCTTAAGTGCGTTAATCTTCAGTGCCCCGGCACGATCGTAAACGGAATCGTTAACTTCGTCTCAAGAGATGCCATGAACATCAAGGGCTTCGGCTACGAGTATATTAAGGATCTCGTGGAGCAGGGCTTCGTTAAGGATGTCGCAGACATTTTCTACCTTAACGACAGACGCGACGAATTGATCGAGAAGAAGATCTTAGGCCTTGCGAAGAATACCGATAAACTTCTGGGGGCGATCGCTGATTCAGCTAAGAATGCGACAGCCGAGAATGTACTATCGGGCCTTGGTATACCTAACGTAGGCAAGGCGACTTCAAGGGACCTTCTTAAGGCGTTTAAGACTATAGATAACATTATGGATGCCACTGTCGAGGAGCTGTCTTCCGTGGAAGGCATCGCGCTCGTATCTGCAGAGGGCATCTGCCAGTTCATGCACGACGAAGGAAACCGCGCATTGCTCCTTAGACTTAAGGAAGCGGGTCTTAACTTTGAGAGCACGAATGTAGCCGTATCCGACGTATTCGCGGGCAAGACGTTTGTTATCACGGGCACACTTCCTACATGGTCCCGTGACGAAGCCAGCAAGTTTATCGAGAGCCGCGGCGGTAAGGTAGCTGGCTCCGTTTCCAAGAAGACATCGTACCTCGTTGAGGGCGCAGATGCGGGCTCCAAGGCAGTTAAGGCAAGGGAACTTGGCATCACGATAATAAGCGAAGATGAACTTCGCGCCATGGCTGAAGGCTGATGAGCGATATCAATTCCGTTAAGGCCGCGATCAGGTCTGATATAAGGGCTAAGCGTAAGCTTATAAGCGAAGAGGAGCTTGTAAGATGTGACGCTAAGCTTCTTGATGCGTTTAAACAGGCTTTAGAAAGCGATGTAAGACTTAATAAGGCTTTCTCCTCTTCGGAGGCTGTGGCGGTGTATAGGGCGGTCGGAGGCGAGCTTTCTTGCGATGCGTTGGCTTCCTTTATCCGCAGCATGGGGAAGAAGACGGTTTACCCCAGGATCGACGGCGACAACATGGTCTTCTGCAACATCGAAAAGCCGGACTCGGAACTTGTTAAAGGCGACTTCGGTATACCGGCGCCTTCTGCTGATGCTGATTCCTTCCCTAATGAAGACATCGGCATCGTGATCATGCCGGGTATCGCATTCGATAAAGAAGGAAGAAGACTAGGACAGGGGAAGGGCTTCTATGACCGTTGGACCGGAGCTTTTCGAAGTGGGGAGAAGCCGCTTCTTGTAGGCGTGTGCATGAGCTTTCAGATGGTGCCCGAAGTACCGCACGACACTTTCGATATTCCGTCGGATGTGTTATTGTGCATATGAGGTGATAAGTTGAAGTACTACATTGCAAATCTGCTTGTACATATTATCGTGACGGTGGCTCTCATCATTATGGTGGTAGTGTTCTCAAACCGTAACAGGAAGAGGAAGACGAAGTATCCCGTATCCTACTTTATCCCCACGGTATTATCCATTTTGGCAGCAGCTTACATGTTCTTCATAACCGGACCGAGACTTCTCGATCTGGCGGACGTCGCTACCCAGAATTACTATTCGTATACGGGTGTCATCGACGAACTTTCTTGGGTTAACAACACGCTTACCGTCGACGGCAAGCTGTACTATATAAACCCCTTAAGAGACCTTCCGGAGGAAGGAACTAAGGTAAGGATTCGTTATACCCGTTACAGCAATTACGTTATCTCAGTAGAGAGTGTCGATGTGGTGGACGTAACAGGTGCCATTAACGAGGAGCTTGAGACCGCAGTTGATCTTCCCTGATAATCCCCGGGAAGCCCGTAATTATTGATATAGTTGTTCCAAACGCCCGTTATTTTCCCAACCTTTGGGAAACGGGTGTTTTTGTATTGATTAACTCCCCGAAGCCATTGCACAATATCTATGGAATAAGAACTATCAGCGGGGGATAGATATATGTATCAGGACACCAGGCGTCATGCCGAGACTGGAATTTATATCGCATGCAGTGATAAAGCTTTGCTCGATACCATCAATTCGATGCTCGGGAGGAAGGGCATCATCGGTATATCGGATGCAGAGGGGAAGTACCACTACATAGTAGACGGCAGGAAGAATACGAAGAAGGTCATTAGCAGGATCAATGAGATCGTGGGGGAGGAGTCTTTCTCTCATCTTGAGAACATGAGTGACAGCGTAGTCGTGTCGGTTCTTAAGACGATACTTATTTACTATGAATTCGACTTAACGCTAATAGGAACGAGCGCGATATTCGAGATAGTGAGGATGATGGTGACGTACAGGGATTTTTATTTCTGTGCGATACGCGAGCTTTATGCTGTCGCGGGAGATCTTCTAAGCCTGTCGTACGGGCAGACGGAGAGGGATATAAGATATGCGATAAGGAAGAGCAGCTTCGACCAGACGGGGATGAAGACTACCATGATCCTTCGCATATTGGCTGATGATGTTAATGACAAATTGAAAGAACTAAAAAGGCAGCCGCTTGAACGACTGCCCTCTTAAGAACTTTTTTGATCTGAAGTCAGAATATTACTTCTTGCACTTCTTCTTGGAGTTTACCTTCTCCTTGAGCTCCTTACCAGCCTTGAATGTGGGAGCCTTAGAAGCCTTGATCTTGATTGTCTCGCCTGTAGCAGGGTTACGGCCCTCACGAGCAGCTCTCTCCTTAACCTCGAATGTACCGAAGCCTACGAGAGTAACCTTGTCACCGGAAGAAAGAGCGCACTCGATAGACTCGATAGTAGCCTTAAGAGCAGCCTCAGCATCCTTCTTGGAAAGGTCAGCCTTCTTAGCGATTGCATCAATCAGTTCTGTTTTATTCATAGAATGCCTCCTGTGTAGCCTTAAATATAGGCAATTTGCATAAATAATTATCTACTGTAGATGCAATAATGTCAAGCCTTTTTGCTTATTTTGGGCTTCTTTTTATTATTATGAATTTCAATTGTAAAAGCATTTTACTAGGTGTATGCTTATCGGGCTGAAAAAATACCAAAAATTAAGCAATAAAGGGGTTTATAAGATATGGTCGTAACCAAAGATACAATCATCGGCGAAGTAGTAATGGCAGACGAGAACATCGGACCTCTCCTCATGAGCATGGGTCTTCACTGTTTGGGCTGTGCAATGGCTTCCGGAGAGTCTATCGGAGACGCTTGCATGGTACACGGTCTCGATGCTGATGACTTCGTTAACGAGATCAACAAATACTTCGAGGCTAATCCCGAACCTAAGGAAGCAGAAGCTGAATTCTGATAGGGGTTAATTAACGGTAAGTTGCCTGCATAACGATATGGAATGTAGTTCCCTTACCGATAGCGCTTTCAACACTTATAGAGGCATCGTGACGGTCGATAATCGTTTTAACGATTGAAAGACCGATACCGGTGCCTTTAATATTCTGACCGGAGTTCTTCGCTCTGTAGAATCTGTCGAAGATCATGGCGATCTCGCCCTCCGGAATACCGATACCGTTATCTGCTATATCGATGTGAATTGTCTGCTGAGGGATATCCTTGCCTTCGCCTTCACGCCAAGCCTTAACGGTGATCGTAGCTTCTTCATATGTGTAATTGATGGCATTCGAGATGAGATTCTCGAATACGCGGCTGAGCTTCTTCGGGTCAGCCTTAACGAACAACAGGTCATCTTCGGGAAGATCAACGACGATCTCCTTCTTCGTATCCTGGATATCCGCTTCATACATCATGCAGATCTCATCGAGAAGTTCGCATATGGATACATCCATGAACTGGAACTCGTTCGCATTGGACTCGAGTCTTGTAAGCTCTACGATATCTGAGATGATTCTCTCCATCTGCTCGGCTCTTCTTACGATGTTACGAAGGTAGTTCTCCTCCTGCGATTCAGTAAGCGCGCCCTTTCTCGACAGCAAAATCTCCGCATATCCTCTGATAGCAGTGATAGGAGTTCTTAAATCGTGGGAAACGTTCGACAATACGTTCTTTCTGGCCTGCTCATTCTCAAGAAGTCTCTTGTTGGTGTTAAACAGATCCTTATTGATCTCCGAGATACGGAGGGTTTTCTCCTGAACGAGGAACTGCATGTGCTCCATCGTATCCTCGAGCTTTCTTGACTGGATAACGTAACGCATTACGAAGAAGAACTCGAGTGTCAGGTTCGCGATAACGAAGAATACCGAATAGGTCGGTATGTTATAAATTCTGTTTATGTTGGACAGTGCATTTACTGAGAAGAATACCTGGCATACAACGATGATGGTCGCATAAAGTGATACATCTTCACCGAAGTGGTTGAAGACGAGGTTATATCCTGCGATAACTATGACGAAGATCATGAAGATGATCTCCGGGATGAGAGGGAAGTATGCATTAAGTGATAATCCGGTGTAGATCGTCCAGAAGATAAGCACTGTCGCTATAACGCCTACGATGACGGGCGCGAGGATATAGAACTGTTTCTGCTTGCCCTTAGTTCCGCCTTCGTAGAAGGAGTTAACGAATGCGAATGTAACTGTGTTTATGAGAATAAACAGAATGAACTTGATGATTTCTCTGTTATAGGCGTCGAATGAGACGAAGTTACAATCGACGAGAGTGAACATGATAATCATGATCTCTACGGCAATAAGCTCATAGAAGACGGATCTGTTCTTGAACGTCCTTGAGATAAGGAATCCACCGATGAGGATGAACATGTAAAGCAGCAGCTGGATCATGAGCCACAGGGAAGGGATGACGCCTTCCGTCGAGGACGCTGATGAAGGTGTGAAGCCCGGAATGGACACGATACCCGGATTTCCTACCTTAACGCTCGTACTTACGGCAATCATGATTCTTGCTACGCCGTTCTCATCTGGGATGATCGGGACATAGCCGTGACCGAATCCCAATACCGGTGACCACTCATCGGTTCTTCCCCACATGAAGCCCAAGCTGTTGTCATTGCAGTAGACCTTAACGAGACCGTTCGCATTAGGTATGCTTAAGCTGTATGTAAGGTCAGGATCCTCGAAGTAAAGTGTCATGAGATAAACCCCGCAGGTCTTCTCCTTACCTTCTCTTGTGATCGTCCTGATACCGGAGAACTTATCGAAGTTATGCCACAATGCGTTGTCTCCCAAGTCGTACCAGCCGTTCTCCTGGGAGATCTTAACGCTTGAGGCGTAGGGAATGTTGAAATAATCGTAGAAAGAGAACTCACCGTTATCGATATCCTCGTAGTCAATGTTAGGAACGAAGATGTAGTTGTCAGCGATACAGATGGTCTCGTCAGAAGGCGGAATTACGTAAACTCCGTTCCTGAAAGGTACGTCGGAAGCGCTTCTGGTTGTTTTGAAATTGATCTCATTGGACAAAAGTATGCACGCAAGAATAAAAAGCAGCACCAGGAGGAGCTGCTTTGTTTGGTTCTTAGTGCCTGCACCGCCCTTACGAATCATGGGGTGCTTCCGGATCAGAACTCGTTATGAAGACTGTTCTTTACCGGGGGATTAGCGAATGAGTAACCGATACCCCATTCAGTCTTAACGAATGTGATGTCGGGAGCGATCTTATCCATCTTCTTTCTCAAGTAAGAGATGTTAACCATTACGAGGTGGTTATCACAAGGTGTATCGTCGCCCCATACGTGAGAGTAGATCCTTGCGAAAGGAACGATAACGTTAGGAGTCTCAGCGAGGAGTCTCAAGATATCGAACTCTCTGTTAGTAAGATGAACGGGAACGTCCTTAAGTGTAACCTCACGTGTCTTGATGTTGATCTTGAGCGGAGGGAACTCCATAAGGAAGCCCTCAGACTTCATATTACGTCTGATATGAGCATTGATTCTCAATGACAACTCAGGAAGGGAGTAGGGCTTTGTGATGTAGTCATCAGCACCTGACTTAAAACCTGTTACCTTATCTTCAGCCTGCTCTCTTGCAGTAAGGAAGATGATAGGTGCATTGGAATATACCTGGATCTTGGGAGGAAGCTCGAAAGCACTTCCGTCGGGAAGCATTACATCGAGTACGATACAGTCGAAGTTGTGTGTCTGTACCTTCTCCATTGTCTGTGCGATAGTTGTGGCAGTTGAGACCTCATACCCCTCTCCCTCGAGAAAAGCCTTATTGATCTCGAGAATATCGGTATCGTCATCTACCAGAAGAACTCTGCTCTGATCCATGTTTATGTCCCCCTTATTGAGTTTAAAATCTTATCTTGTATAAAATTCTTTATATTTACAACCACATTATAACATCACAAGTGCAAAAAACAACACACTTCACAGATTGTTAATATAAAATATAGCTATGAAACGAACAATTTTTCACATTGATCAGAATTGCTATTTTGCCTCGGTTGAGATGATCTCTCATCCAGAGTATCGCAATGTTCCAATGGCTGTAACCGGTGACGCCAGCAAGCGCCATGGAATTATACTTGCAAGAAACGAACTTGCCAAGAGGGCAGGGGTAAAAACGGCAGAAGCGATCTGGCAGGCGGAGCAGAAGTGCCCCGACCTTGTGAAGGTGAGTTCGCACTACGATAAATACGCTTTCTACTCGGGTAAGCTTCGCGCCATGTACGAGGAGTACTCCGACAAGGTCGAGCCCTTCGGCATGGATGAGTGCTGGGTGGACATGACCGACGTCATAGGGGACAGGGATCCCGGTGAGCTTGCTGACGAGATAAGACGCAGGGTAAGGGATGAGTTCAAGCTCACCTGTTCCATAGGGGTAAGCTTCAACAAGATCTTCGCTAAGTTAGGTTCGGACTACAAGAAACCCGATGCCACCACCGTCATTACGGAGGAGAACTTCAGGGACATCGTGTGGCCCCTGCCTGCAGCAGACCTCCTCTTCGTCGGAGGCGCCACCAATGCGAAGCTTCGTGAGGTTAACATCAGGACCATAGGCGACATCGCGAAGGCTGACAGGGAGTTTCTCCGCGACTACCTGGGCAAGGCCGGCGAAATGCTGTGGAACTACAGTAACGGCATCGACGATACTCCCGTGGCACCTGCGGATTACGAGCGCGAGTATAAATCCATCGGCAACTCCATGACGACACCCGCCGACCTTCTCACAAGGAGGCAGGCTGCGGGCACATTCCGCATGTTGAGCGCATCCGTCGCATCACGACTTCGTAAGCACGGGCTTCTTGGCACATGCGTGCAGATCTCGGTAAGAGACAAGAACCTCGACACTTACGAGCACCAGCGCATGCTTTTCGAGCCCACCCAGAGCGAAAAGGTGATTTACGAGACCGCAATGGAGCTTTTCGATGAGTCGTATGATTGGCACTCGGCAGTAAGAAGCGTGGGAGTAAGGTGTACGAAGCTGATTCCGGAGGGGAGCGGCATCCAGATGTCGATGTTCCCGGAGCAGGAGAAACACAAGGAAGAAGACGGTAAGCTTGCCAAGGTTATTGACGACATCAACAGAAGATTCGGCTCAGGTACCGTCAGAAGCTGTGCCGAGATAGAGGGCATATTAAGTCCAAACTACAACCCCGAGTTCTACGACGGCGGCATCACGGAAGGAAAGAAGGATCCGTTCTCATGATCACGGCAGGTACATATTTCAAAGAAAGATTCGGTCACAAGATGTACAAGGCGGGGATAAGCCTCGATGTCACATGCCCGAACAGAGACGGAAAGGCCGGGACGGGAGGGTGCGCATTCTGTTCCGCGGGGGGCTCGGGTGAGTTTGCTTCATCGTGTAAATTAAGCGTCACCGAGCAGATAGATGAAGCCATATTAAAGCTCAGAGCGAAGGTTCCGGAAGACACCGGTTACATCGCATATTTTCAGAGCTTCACGAGTACGTATTGTGATGCCAATTATCTTCGTGATGCACTCGAGGAAGCTGAACGTCATCCCAAGGTAGAAGCAATCTCAATTGGCACCAGACCTGACTGTCTTCCTGATGAGATTCTTGTTGTGTTAGGTGATGTAGCATCTAAGATTCCGGTGTTTGTCGAGTTAGGTCTTCAGACGTGTAATGATGACGTCGCGGACAGCTTCGGAAGAGGATACAAAACTTCCGTTTACGATGAAACTGTAAGCGCGCTTAAGTATCGCGGAATCAACGTCATTACTCACATCATCTTAGGTCTTCCGGGAGAGGGTAAAGATGACATGCTTCGAAGTGTGGAACATGCCGTTAAAGCAGGAACGGACGGACTTAAGTTCACGTGTCTTTATATCCTTAAGGGCACCCGTTATGAGTCCTTGTATAACGAGGGTAAGATTGCGGTTTTGGAGTGCGAGGAGTATTTTGATATTGTAAGCGACGCGCTTAAGATCGTGCCCGATAATGTTGTAATTCACAGGCTTACGGGAGACGGTCCGAAGAGCCTTCTTATAGCTCCGATGTGGACCTCTAATAAGCGCCAGGTCGTAAACTACATAAACAGGAGATTCAAGGATCTGTTATGACGAAGTACATCAAGGAATACATGGCGACAGTACAGAAGTTTATAGACAGTGAATTAGGTTCCGCGGATGCCTCTCGCATCATGGAATTTCTTAAAGAGTTCGAGCTTAAGATCTCCTACTTCCAGCATGAAAGATTTATACATCTTATCGTGACGGTGCTTTTCGCAATACTTGAGATAATGTCGCTTTATGCGTGTCTCTTTATGCCGGTGCTCGCGACAGCTGTTTTTACCGGATTATTCCTCATTCTTCTCGTGCCTTATATCATGCACTACTACTTCCTCGAGAACAGTGTGCAGGAGATGTATAAGATGAGGGATAAGATCGTTACTTCTCTGCAGCAGAAGTAACTTTATAGTGCTTTAATCCGAAGTCAGCTAATGAAGCGGTGATGTTGCTTCCGAATGCGGAAGTGTATTCGCAGTATGCGTCGTAATCAGCGATATCTACAGTGAAGAAGATCTCTACGGGTACGCCGTATCCGGATGAAGAACCCTGTGTTCTGCACTGTGTAGCAAAGCCTGACTTGTAGTGAGGATCAGCCTTTATTGTCTCGAGAACGCTGTGTCTCCAACGTGTAAGATTAGTCTGCTCGCCATCCATTGTTATAGTGTCAGGATCGATGGTTATCTGATACTTAACCTGACGCATCTTGTTACGGACTGTCTTGTGCCAGTTCTTGGAAGAAGTTGCTACGAAAGTGCTCGCAGGAAGAGTGTGCATGATGTTGTCGAAGCCCTGGATCTTAACTGAGATGAGGGCGATATCCTTAACTTCACCTTCGACTCCGAGAGAGGGAATGGAGATCCAGTCACCGATCTCGAACATGTGCTCAGATGTGATCTGAATGCCTGCTACAAGACCTGCGAGAGCATCCTTAAATACGATGGAAAGAACTGCAGTAAATGCACCGACACCGGAGATGAGAACTACCGGATTCTGGTTAAGAAGTGATGATATCAGAATGATGCCGAACAGTATGCAGACGGCAACTTTAACTACGGACAAGATGCCCTTGATAGGACGCTTCTTGGATATAGGCTTAGCCTGATATAGTTCGTTAATGATGTCGATGATTCCGCATGCGAGAACCATCATTGCGATGTTGCATCCGATCTGAGTGATCTTCGGCGTGAGGTTGTTAAGAGCTGCGAAGAAAAAGAAGGCTGCAGTCGAAGTGATAGTGTGCTTCTCTTTTGCAGTCTTGGCGATGATCTTAATGTTCTCAAACTTTGACTTACCCAAGACGAACTTGTTGATGATGCCGAGGATAATGTATACAATTCCGGCGAAGATAAATGCGAGAAGAAGCTGTATGAGAGCTGAAAGCAACGAAGCAGTGAGTGTGTCTCCGAACTGTTCTATAAGCCACTGATCAAGCATCTCGTACATAATATTACCTCGCCGGTTTAGTTAATTGATTATACCCTATTACAGGGTAGTGATATACTTGTCTCATGCAAATTAAGGCTTTACGCGGTAATTCACATGGTAAGTCAATGACTATATGGGGCAATGTGCTTTTGTACGTTGTCTTCTATGTTTGTATACTTCTTGTCCACAGAAGATGGGGAATAATCAGTGATGATGAATTACGCTTATCTCATGTAGACGATATAAGTTTTGGTGAAGCATTCTTAGATCTGTGGTTTAACCAGTACGGCAAGATGATATCCGACGGACTGGCATTGTTCTTCATCAGAATTCCGTTTACTCTTTGGAAGGTTATTGATTCATTCGTTTACTGCATCATAGTTGAACTCATCTCATATCTTTCAGGGCGAAGAAGGATCGTCGATAAGGCAGCAATCTGCGTTTTGGTTCTTCTGTTTCCCTTCAGATGGTTAGACTCTGCAGGGTTCATATCAACAAGCACAAATTACATCTACACTTTCTTAGGTTTCCTTATGGCGTGCATTCCACTTCAGAGGATCATGTCAGGTAATAATCTTCGAGTGCGCGATATAGTTATCGGTCTAATTGGCGGGCTTGCCGCATGTAACCAGGAACAAAGCGGAGTATCACTAATATTCTTCAGCGTAGTAGTTGCTGTAGTTTCCTTCGTTGACAAGAATAAGAAGGGGACGGTATCAGCTGGTGTTTTTACTGCCGCTTACATAGCAGAGTTCTTGTTGTTCTTCTTAAATCCCGGTCACATGAACCGCTTGCATTCAACAGCTGAAATGGACAAGTATCTTCCTGAATATGCTGACTGGTCTTTGCCTTATAAGATCTTCAGAGGAACGACAGCTACATATGCGAATCTTCTGTTCAACAGATGTACATTGTTTATGCTTGTATGTGTACTTGTATGTGTACTCGGCATCGTGAGAAAGAAGTACATCTGTGTTGTTCCTGCCATTACGGCATTGTTTATTGATGCGATTGATGTCGTTGAATTCGTCGGTTACTTCGACGGACACTTCGGTACTCCTGATGCTTTCCTTCCGGCGACGAGACCGAGGTTTATTGTATTCGCCGTTACGTGTCTTATCATGACCGTGTCACTTCTGATATCATTCTGGCAGCTTCTGGAAGGCAAGATCCGCATCTTCGTACTCGCGCTTACCTGTATGGGTATGGGATCGCGTATCATGATGGGACTTTCAGCTACGATCTATGCATCTAACTACAGGACCTTCACATTCCTGCTGTTCTGTATGATAATGATATGCTTAGTGCTGATGAAGGAGATAATGTCCTTGCTGAAAGACGACAGAATGGACTGGCTTGTAGCACTTCTCCCTGCTGCTATGGTGCTTGTAAGATAACCCCAATTTCACCAATAAAAAATGCGGGCTTCCTAACCCGCAACATATTCATTATAACACGGCTGTAATATGCTGACTACCCGCAAATACTGACAAGGTTTTTTATTCTTATTGTGCTCTGTGTAACATTGTTGTAACAATGCGTGCATAGTATTATTAAAGTAGCTCCAGGGAATACTGAAGACATTGGTATTCGGACACGGAGGCCGCCTTACCTAATATCGAAGCGGGCGTGGGGTTGAACCAAAGGGTGACCGGAGGCGAAGCCGAAGAAACGAACCAGATACTTACCATTGGGGTATTGCTATCGGGGGACACGAAGCAGAGTCTTGGATGGCAGGAAGGAAATACGAGCGAAGCGATTGACGGAGCGGGTGACCGCTTACAAGTCGCAGGTTGTAACAGATTAGTTGATTCGGATTTCGATCCGCGAGCTTATGAGATGTCATAGCCGACAGGTAGATTCCGAGGTGCGACGGATGTTACGTCGGTTCGTGCAAACCGAGTAGCCGGTATTGTATATGACAGCGGGTGACTTGACGTATCGGACACCTGACGGTATACGGGAAGAAGCAATTTGGAATATGCGGCGAATGGGAGATGCGAGTAAGTACGATGTAAGATTTAAGTCGTAACAGTCAAGTGTAGTCGTTGCGATGTCAGAAGGCTCGGGAGGTTAATTGAAAGGGCGCTGTTGGACGGATGTTGAAGTTTAGGTTCGCTGGAGCTTTTCTATGCGGTGATTGTGATAGCAGTCACCGCATTATTCTTTAAATAAGTAAGGCTTTCCCGGATATGGTATAATGTCACACATGAATCCGGAAGAAACACGACAGCTTTTTATAACAGACAGATACGCGAACGATACCACCGAGATCGAGATCCTGGAGATCCGTGAGGGGTATGCGAAGACAAAGCTTGAGATTAAGGATAAGCACCTTAACGGCAACAATGTCGTTATGGGCGGATGTATCTATACATTGGCAGATTACACTTTCGGCATCGCTTCAAACTGCGGCCCGATGTCATGTGTAACGCTTAGTGCCAACATAGTTTATAACTCTCCCGGCAGAGGGAAGTTCCTTTATGCCGAGACTGAGCAGATCAAGAACGGAAGAACGATAAGTAACTTTCAGGTTAAGGTAACGGATGATAACGGAAACCTTGTAGCTAACGCAGACTTTGTTGGGTACAGAACTGATCGGAAATGATTTGCCCATTTATTAACGCATTTTCGAGAAGCAAATAAGATAGAATTGTAACCGGAGTGTAGCACTAGTCTGTTACAATCCGAATGGAAGTAAAATTATGATTAACGCTAGTAATTCAAAAAAGAGCATTGTTGCGCTCATAGTATGCATATCGGCAGCTCTTCCCATAGTATGTTTCCCGTTGGGATTAAGGGAAGGTCTTGCAGCGTCACTTAAAGTACGTGCCGCATACGATGAGACATACCCGGACGAAGAATTTGATCCCGTCGAGATGCCCGAAGATGTAGCGGCTGAGATTGAGTCCGGCGAGTACGATTACTACCTTAACGGCGGTACTGTAAGCGCTGATTACAACGAGGATTTCCAGATCGGCTACCTTGATACGGAGTATCAGGATGTTCAGGCTTATACCATTGTACAGGGATTTGATGAAGCAGGACTTCCTGTCGAGCTTCTCGATCCTCAGTATTTTGCACCCGACGAGACAACATATTACATCGCAGCCCAGAACTCAATCCTTAAGGAGTTCCCGGACATGAGTTCCATCACACTGCAGACTCTCGATTACGCTGACGGCGTTACGAGAATCGGTATCGGTGATACCTGGTCCAGAATCAGAACCGAGGATGGTGTTGAAGGTTACGTTCTTACGAACACACTTTCCTACGAGATGGTATGGGTTGCCATCGACAGAACTGTCTGGGTTGATACAGGTTCCCTCATCATGAGAGCAGAGCCTTCAGTTGATTCCGAGCAGGTCGGTATTCTTTATGATGAAGACAGACTTCACTGTATCGGAGTTTCCGATAAGTGGTATCACGTAATCGCAGAGGACGGAACGGAAGGATATGTTTACATGTCTTACACGACACAGACGCCTCCTCCGACTCCTACTCCCAGACCGCAGTATCAGGGCGGTGGCGGTTCTTCCGGCGGCTCCGGCGGCGGTGGCGGCGGAGGTGGAGGCGGATGGGTCTCCTATGGTAACAACGGTTACACCATCGCAAGTATCGCTGAGTCCATGGTCGGTACACCTTATGTATGGGGTGCTTCCAGTAGTTCAGCTGTAGACTGCTCAGGTCTCGTATGTTACTGCTATGCACAGATGGGTATCTCCCTGCCGCACTACTCACAGTCACTCACAAGCGTAGGCGTCGCGGTTCCCCGTGACCAGGTAATGCCGGGTGACATCGTATGCTGGGGTTCAGGCGGATACAGCGGACACGTAGGAATCTATGTCGGTAACGGACAATGTGTTGACGCCAGAGGCCGTGCATGGGGTACAGTTTACGGATCGATTGACCGATCGAGTATCGTTACGATACGAAGGATATACACTTAATTAAGTATCTTACGCGGGTTTGGAAACGGACCCGCGTTTTGAATTTGGGAGGATATATATGAGAAAGAAAGCAGCAGTAGCAGCGATTCTTGCAGCGTCGTTTCTTGTAACTTCCTGCAGTTTCCTCGATTCGGGTTCCAAGTCAAGGTCAAGACGTGACCGTGACCGCGATGACGATAATGGAGGTTCAGGCTTTTCGAGGCGTGCAGAAGAGACAACAGAAACTACAGAAGAAACAGCAGCGCCGACTCCTGTTGAGACTACAGTGGAGACGACACCGCCTGCCCCCACAGCGATCAATCCCGATGATTACATGGTGCAGGCTGCTACGGGCTATCTTGAGGTTCTTGCCGAGCGCGAGGAAGACATCCTTGCTTATGACTGGATGAACTATTGGTATGGTGATGACACTCTTGCAGACGGGTTTGTTGCTCCCGAAGAGTGCTATAACTGCGGCCTTGCTGATTTAAATGGTGACGATATCGCAGAGCTTCTCATTATGACAAGCATGCAGCCTTATGTAGCTGTGCTTGAGGTTTATTCTTATGACCCAGCAAGGGATGAGGTTATTTGCTTAGGTTCAATTGATAACCTTGATGTGCAGGTCGCAGGCGGCGGAAGATATCTTATCGCAGTGTTAGATGACGGATTCCTTCTTGTATACACAAGCATGGGTGATGAGAACTGGACCGATATTTATGATGTATATGCAGTTTTCGGAGATTCACTTGAGTTATCCGGTTCGCTTGAGATGGATTCGTACTACGATCAGGGTAATACGACATATGAGTATTATCTGAATGGAGCCGCTGTAGATGAGGAAGAGTTCCTTCTTGATAAGACGGATGTTCTTTCTTATGTCGAGCAGATATTAATGTACAATTACATTACTGATGAAGAGATGTGTGAAACGGTAGTTTCAAATTCCAGAAGTTCTACTACTTACGAGGACATGATCCTCTATCTTGAAAGCTTTATCTAAAAGGAAGGTGATCGCATGAAGAAGAGAGTTATTGCTGCAATCCTTGCGTCGGCTATGTTGTTGACATCCTGTTCTATGCTGACGGATACAAGAAAGCCCAGAAGAGACCGTGACCGCGATGATGACGACAGCGGATCAGGGTTTACGAGACGCACGGAGGAAACTACTGAGGCGACTACAACCACTACAGCAGAGACACGTCCTTCGGCCGAGACAACAACGCCCACGGACAGCACGGTTCCTTCCGGCGTTTATTCTGATGCTGACTTTGCCGATGCATATTCCAGCTATCTTTCGATCCTCGAGGATAATGAGGACGAGATCAGAGCTTATGACTGGATGGCTTATGAGGGCGGTGTGGGAAGTCCTGATGTCATGGAGCCTTTGGAGGACTGCCAGTGTGCGCTTGCAGATGTAACCGGTGATACATTGCCGGAACTGTTTATCATGAAGGCTGAGACAGATTACATGGCTACTTTGGAGATCTATTCATATAATCCTTCGAATGGTCAGACGAGTCTTATCTTAACTGAGGACGGTCTCGACGTGCTCGCAGGCGGCGGTGGAAGATATATGATCGCATCATTGACTGACGGATGCCTGTTTATCTATGAAGGCCTCGGCGATGAGGAGTGGACAGACGATTACAATATCTATCTTTATGATCACGATTCGGATTATATGGAGCTTATCGGAAATCTTGAGTTCCATCAGGATCTTGATGATGAGGGCATGGATTACGTTTACGACTATTACATGAACGGCACGGAAATCTCTGAAGAAGAGTTCATGTCAAATAAGCAGGAGATATACGTTTATATTCAATATGTTCTCCAGTACAATTACATCACTGATGAAGATGCAATCGAATTAACAGAGGATGCTCCCAAGGTTGCTTTCTCTTATGATGAGATGTATGAGATTTTGTCTGAAGCGATGATTGATTTAAGTACGTAAGGTAAAGGGTAAATGAAGAAGAGAATTATTGTTGCGTCGGTTCTTGCTTCGGCAATGCTGATTACATCTTGTGAGAATCTTACCAAGGTAAGAGATTTTGGTGATGAAAGCTATTCGACAGAAGAAACAGTTGAAGTTGCTGACACTGCTGTTACGGCTGTGACCTCTGAAGCTGTCGTGACTGAAGCGGCAGCCTCTGAGACGGTTCCTGCGCAGCCTTCTGAGACAAGTATAAGTGAAACTACATCGGAGACCTCTGACGAGACTTCTGAGACGTCTGGTGACGTTCAGGGTGATCCTCTTGATGCAGCAGCAAGAAGCACATTCTTCCGCACGTATGAAGACACTTATCTTATGAGCAGCGGTGCCGGCGGTTGGTCGGCTTATGTCGTTGTTAATTACAACGGAACGTTCGATTATAACTATCATGACTTTGATGCTGGATCTTACTATATCTGCCATGCTTCCGGCGAGCTCGGAAACGTTGCCATGATCGATGAGCATACTTACGTCATGACTGTTATCAGCATGACTTATGAGTATGAGGTAGACAGCGAGTGGACAGAGACTGATACCGACGGTGTCGAGATCAGCTACATAGCATCTGATTCTTACGGCTTCCATGAGGGAGACCAGCTTTACTTTTACGTGGCGGGTGCCCAGACAGAAACGCTTCCTGAAGGCTACGTATTCTGGTACTGTATGCCTCGTGCATTGAATGTTGAGGATGTTCCCGATCCGTTCCCTCTTAACGGTATCTACAATGTGGTGGACGATACCGCTTACATAGAAGACGATTACGAATAATAAGAAAATGTCTCGGAAATTCCGAGACATTTTTTATGTTTATCAACGGCTTGATATATTAGTGTTGCTTAAGCGACAAAACCCCTTCTGATTAACCATTGGATAGTGATTTTTATAGGACCATAATGCAGTTGTCTGATAAAGAAATTCACTTATCAAATGGAGGAAGTAAAAATGAGAAAGTTGAATTCCAAGAAGGGTCTTTGTCTTATCGAGATGATACTTGTTGTTGCAATTATCTGCATCCTTGCATCAGTACTTGTATACCAGTTCGCAGGCATCTTCAGACTCTTACAGCTTGATCTGTTCTGATATCAGTACGATATACCTGATCCGCTTACATGGCCGTTTAATACGCCGTGTATAAGAAAGATCCCTATAAGTATCAGGAAGGTAATTCCGATGACAGTGGAGATAATTCCTCTGTACTTAGGATCCATTATCGAACCTGCATCATTCTTGTTAACACGGATAGTACATGGTCCCATCGGAATCATTGATGAGATGCCGCGGGCAAGAGTGTCGTAAAACGCGATCACTTCACGTCCGTCAAGGTTGTACCTGAACACCGGAGAATGATACCAGACAGTTCTGGAGTGATTGTCAGCATCAGTGGTATAGGTTCTCTTTCTGACATAACCGATGCACTCGGCATCCACGGTTCTTGTGTAGATCCTTATGGCTCTGGTAAGGTACATGACAAGTCCCACCACAGTGAAAAGCGCCATCGCGAGGAAGAAAGTTCCTGCCATGAAGTAAGAGCACTCCCAGTCCGTCTCGAAAGGCAGATTAAACCACATTATGGGAAGAGCTATGCCTTCCGCCATGAGGATAATTCCCATTATGGTGTCAGCGAGCGTATCCTTATAGAAATTATTCTTCTGCTTCATGCTTGAAGATACCATCATGAATCCGATAAAAGTACATAACCATGCTGCTGCCATGTGGAAGATAATATGCTTTCCACACGGTAAAGCAATCTTAAGTCCTGCGCTTACGAGCACCGTTATTAACAAACCCAAAGCGCCTATAGCAAATCCCATAAGATGATTAACTCTTACAACAGGCTTGCCGTTGTTTACTGCTATTAACTGTTCATAATACTTCATCTGATATTCGCGCTCGAATCCGGACCCGAAACGCGGAAGTTCCTGAATCTCATTAAATACCAGATCATAATGCTCTTTCTCGTTGTAAATCATAATATCTCTCCCTGACCATCATCTGTAGAATGAAACTGATGCATCCTCAACATCAACATCGGCTTCTAACTCTTCGGCGAGTTCTTCATCATTAACTTCAAGCTCGAATGTGATCTGCTCGTAATCAAAAAGGATTATCCACTGATAACGGTGTTCATTCTCTGTGGTGATCTCAAAGGCGCAGGCGGTATTGTTGTTTATTCCGCCCTGCATGATGATATCTACGGTTCCTTCCGGATACATCTCACAAAGATTCTGGTATTCATCATTACAGAATCTGTAGTTCTCTTCTTCGGAATAATCATTGTCGCTTCTGGAAACATACATGATACAGGGAGACTCGCCGGCATTCTCAAACCCGCGGGGGACATAGTAGTAAAAATCGGGTTCGTTAGATCCCGCTTCGATCCATCCCGGATTCAATCTGTAACTGCCGAATTCCTTGCGGCAGATAAGAGGGGCGTTAGCTTCTTGTTGAGCTCTCTCGCGTTCGTAACGCTCTGTCGCACGGCAGGAAGTAAATCCCAATGCCATGGCGAAGATAACTATTACGGAAGTAATCTTCTTGATCATCATATACCACCTATCCCAATAAAGTGGATTTCCCAATCCCACTTGAGTATAGCATTGCAGTTTGTTGTTGAGATTTAAGAAAAGTTAAAGTCGCTGATCTTCTAAGCAATTAGGGTAATTATTTTTCTGTTTATTCAACAGTGACATCGAGGGGTGTTGCTTAAGCGACATTCCCGGTTGATATTGCTCATTGGATCGGATTCCTCCAAGTGGTTTTATGTGTTTGGCAAACAAAAAAGACAAACACGAAAACTTAAGGAGGAAACAGAAATGAGTTTATCAAAGAGATTAGGACGTAAGACATTGGGCGCAGCTTTATCAGCTGTAATGGCATTATCCGCTATGCCTGCAATGAGCACTTTCGCAAGCGAGATTCCCGCAAATACCGAAGTGGTTGCAATGCTTGCCGTGCAGCAGGGCGATGTCGAACCTGCAGACCGTGATTCCGTAAAAGAACTTGGCAGCATTATCGATATCGTAATCGATCTTCTCAATGCAGATGCGGCAAACATGCCGAGTGATGTTGCTGATCAATGTTATGAGATTCTCGATCATGCAATCGATACTTACTATAATCACGACGCTACTCAGATGCAGGTTCAAAGCGAAATTATCAACATGTATCAGGCAGCATCCGTGATTATGTACACGAAGGACTGGGGTACGGCTCCTATCGGATCGTTTTCAGATGAGGATATCGATACGTTGAACGTAATCTGTGGGAATATGTACGACGGCTTCAACCAGCCTTCGGATGATGAGAACACAGATGCAGATACCGATACTTCCGAAGATGAGATCGTAACTATGATATCTGAAGATACAGCTGCTCAAGATACAACAGAAACAGTAATCGGTGTAACTGCAGCAGTGACAGTAACTTCAGAAACAGATGAAGTTACAGAAGAAGCTGATGAAGTAACTGAAGTAGTATTTGCTGAGGCACCTGCTGCTATAGTTCCCATGACAGGACTTCAGATGGCAGAGCGTACAGTTGATAACATCTACATGAATACGTTCAACCATTGGGCAGATGCAGAAGGCAGAACTTTCTGGGTAAACCAGGTTGTTAATAACAGCGGTAAGTACGATGCTGTTATCGAGGGTATTCTTACAAGTTCTGAGGTTGATGCTCTTGAGTTAAGCGATGACGAGTTCGTAGTTACGGCTTACAGAGTAATCTTCAACAGAATGCCTACAGATTCTGAGAAGGCAGATTGGACGGCAGCTCTTTCTAACGGTGCTTCAAGAAGCGAAGTTGTTGAGGCCTTCCTTAATTCCACTGAGTTTACATCCAATTGCTTTGGCGGCTGATATAATACTTGCTTAAATCATAATGAAGCCTCGGGATCACTTAAATCCCGAGGCTTTTTGTTTTGTGCTTAAGGCTTTCTCGCGGTTATTCCGTAGTAATTTCGAAGGAGTACTATGCGTCCGTTTATCGTGTTCTTAGAGATGTATTCATCAAGTTTCTCATCATCTAATTTTCCTCCTTCTATCGAGATCCCTTCAAGTATCGGAACCGTCTCGAGAAATCCCTTTAAAGATTTGCGGTCTTTGAAGAAATCGCGCTCATGTATCGGAACCAATTCCACATCAACAAATCCTGCATCGAGAATGCTCTCATAATCAGCTATGCTTACCGGCTTCGGATCATTGTATCCCTGGCCTCCGCCCATAGTGAGTTTCAAGCCCCAGCAGTCATACTTGTCGACTCCTCTTATGAGAAGATGTCCGCCCGGTTTTAACGTGCGGTAGATCTGCTTCGGAGAAGTGCATGTGTGACGTGCAACAACTATATCGAAGTACTCATCAGGCACGTCCATATAAAGGTTGTCCATAACCTTGAAAGAGATGTTTGTTCTGGGGCTTGCGGCGAGAGCTTTTCGAGCTGTATCAATCATGTGAGGGGAGAAGTCGGTGCCAAGTATCTCGGCGCACTCGGGGAAGAACTCGAATATTTTTTCTCCGCCTGCAGTGCCGAGGTCAAGGATGCGCGAGTCCTTGTTTGCAAGTGTGTTTAAGATAGCGTAAAGATCCCAGTCAGTGAGAGATTCGGTGTGAATTCCGAACTCGTCAAAGTTCCAGTGTGCCATCTTATCGTAGTAGTTGTAATAGCTTTCGTGAGACATAAAAAGAACCTCCTTTCACGAACAGCAAAAATCGTTGCACCGTAGTGCATTCCTCTTTGTCATTCATGATGAGATTCTAAGGTTCTTATCATTATTAACCCCGCTTATAAGAAGCGCCATGGATGCAGAACGCGAATAACTAATTGATCTGCAACATATTAATTATAGCATAAAAAACACCCTGCCTCGAGAGCAGGGTGTCTTATGAACTTCGGTAATTCGCCGAACGGACTTACGCACAAGCGCAGCGCGGAGTACGTAGTGAGGCAGTTAACGAAGTGATTATTTAACTACGATGTTGGCAATTCTGCCCTTAACGTAAATGAACTTAACGATTGATCTTCCTGCGAGTGCAGTTACAAATCTCTCGTCAGCCTTGATGAGCTCTTCTACCTGAGCCTGATCAGCATCGGAAGGAATGTCCTCTCTGAAGATGATCTTACCGTTAACCTGAACAGCGATCTCGACTGTATCCTTAACGAGTGCTGACTCATCGAATGAAGGCCACTCCTGATTGAAGATGGAGTACTCGTTGCCGAATGTCTCACACCATGTCTCTTCGCAGAAGTGAGGAGCGAAAGGTGAGAGGATGAGAACGAGCTTCTCTACAGCATAGCGGAAGAATGTGTCGTTCTTGTTCTCGAGCTGGCTGTACTTTGTGATAGCGTTCAGAAGCTCCATCATACGAGCGATGGATGTGTTGAACTGGAATCTGTCGATGTCGGCAGTAGCGCTCTTGATCGTGTAGTTCAATGCGTAGTTCAATTCCTTTTCGGCGTCGCCCAAAGTAACGGAGCTGATGTCGGAAGAAGCAACGGAAGCTACCTGCTCAGCGAGGTTCTCTACTCTTCTTATGAACTTAACGATAGCCTGAAGTCCCTTGTCGGACCAAGGACCGCCCTCGATGTAAGCGAAGCCGAAGCCCAAGTATGTTCTGAATACATCGGAGCCATACTTGCTGATGAAGTCGTCAGGAGCAACCGTGTTACCCTTACTCTTACTCATCTTCTGTCCGTCGGAGCCGAGGATAGTACCCTGGTGTACGAGGCTCTTGAAAGGCTCGTCGAAGTTGAGCATACCCATGTCGCGCATAGCCTTTGTGAAGAATCTTGCGTAGAGCAAGTGCATGCAAGCGTGCTCGGCACCACCTACGTACTTATCTACAGGACAGATCTTGTTGATGATGTCCTTGTTAAACATCTCATCGGCATTCATGTTATCCGGATATCTGAACTGATACCAGGAAGAGTCTACGAATGTATCCATTGTGTCAGGATCTCTTCTTGCATCTCCGCCGCACTTAGGGCACTTGCAGTTCATGAATGCATCGCACTTAGCAAGCGGGCTCTCGCCGTCAGGTGTGAACTCAACCTCGTAAGGGAGGAGGACAGGGAGATCTTTCTCGGGAACGGGTACAACACCGCATGAAGGGCAGTGTACCATCGGGATAGGTGTACCCCAGTAACGCTGTCTTGAGATGAGCCAGTCACGGAGTCTGAAGTTAACCTTCCATTCACCCATGCCGATCTTGGAAAGCTCTTCTACGATAGCCTTCTGTGCTTCGTGCATCTCCATTCCGTCGAATTCGTCTGAGTTTGTAAGGTAACCCTTCTTCTCGCAGTAGGGAAGTTCGGAGTCAACGCCCTTCTCAGGCTGGATAACGCGAATGATGTCGAGGCCGTACTTGTGAGCGAAATCGTAGTCTCTCTCATCGTGTGAAGGAACAGCCATGACTACGCCTGTACCGTAACCTGCAACAACATAATCTGCTGCCCAGATCGGAACTCTTCTGCCGTTCAACGGATGAATTGCATAAGCGCCAGTGAAAACGCCCGTCTTCTCACGTGTCGTGGACATACGGTCGATCTCGTTAACCTTTGCGGTTGCCTGACGGTATGCCTCAACAGCATC
>JAEEGL011669463.1_pt1 | contig 27049 bp, 26 predicted proteins | sample 9134231 | NCBI WGS metagenome assembly JAEEGL01 (sample SAMN16246548, study PRJNA631951) | gut metagenome | biome: gut microbiome; feature: rumen; material: fiber-attached | host: Bos | place: Iran: Karaj | collected 2018-10 | reverse complement strand
CATTGATCTCCGCCTCCAGCCCGTCGATGTTCTTCCCGACCGGCGCCAGCCAGTTCGTGTCGAACGCCTCCTTGACGAACTGCATTTCCTCCCCGTGCGTGTACGGGCTCGACAGATAGATACGTTTTGCCATGAACATTTCCTTTAGTTGATTATAAATTATTTTTATACCATTCGATGGCTTCATTCAGACCACGGGCGAAATTGTAGTCCGGATCATAGCCCAGCAGGCGTTTCGCTTTGGAGATGTCCGCGTTGGAATGCTTGATGTCGCCTTTGCGGTCGGGACCGAAATGCGGCTCGACATCGACGCCGAGCGCCTTCGTCAACGTGTAATAGATGTCGATCAGATATTCACGTCCGCCATACGCCACGTTAAATGCTTCGCCTGACGCTTCTTCGGGAGCCAGGCAGGCTTTCAGATTCGCCTCGACGACATTTTCGACGTAGGTGAAATCGCGGGACTGGCGTCCGTCGCCGTTGATGGTCGGCCGTTCGCCTTTCAGCAGCTGCTTGATGAATTTCGGAATGACGGCCGCATAGGCACCGTCTGGATTCTGCCGCCGGCCGAAGACATTGAAATAACGCAATCCGATGGTCGGCAGGCCGTAATGACGGGAATACTGCCTGCCCCACTCCTCGTCGCAGCGTTTCGTCAACGCGTAGGGCGACAGCAGATTGCCTTCACGGCCTTCCGTCTTCGGCAGATTCGGTTCGTCCCCGTAAACCGATGAACTGGAGGCATAGACGAATTTCTTCACGCCTTTCCGCCGCGCCGCCTCCATCATGTTCAGCGTGCCCATAATGTTGTTCGCGCAATAGAAAAGCGGCATATCGATGGAGCGCGGCACGCTGTCCCATGCGGCTTCGTTCATGACGTAGTCCATGCCGTCGCAGGCCGCCAGGCAGGTATCCAAGTCCTTGATATCGCCTTTCATGAATTCATAATTCGGATTGTCGATGAACAAATCGACGTTCTTCTGGAAGCCCGTCGAAAGATCATCCAGACAGCGGACTTTGTAGCCGAGCTTGAGAATCGCCTCGCAAAGGTTGGAACCGATGAAACCAGCCCCGCCAGTGACCAGAAAACGGCTTCCTTCCGGAAATTTCAGTGTCGTGTATCCCATAATTTATAACTTCCAGCCCCAATAATAAGCATTAAGTTTTGGTTAGAATATCTTTATGCCATATTTTTTCGCCAAATCATCCGATTGATGATTCCCGTATAGCTTTGGATGATTTTGATGACCTTCGTACTGACATTTTCATCTGCATATGCAGATACAGTCAACCCATCATCACCATTGGCATGCATGGAAACTGCCAAGTCCACAGCCTGTAATACGTAATCAGTTGTAATGGAACCAACGACAAAGACACCTTTGTCCATGGCTTCCGGACGTTCGGTAGATGTACGGATAGAAACTGCAGGGAACTTGAAATATGAAGCCTCCTCAGGAATCGTGCCACTATCAGAAACCACGCAGAACGCATTCTGTTGGAGATGGTTGTAATCAAAGAATCCCAGCGGTTTGTGTTGTATGACACGAGAATCGAAATTGAAGCCTCTTGCTTCAATGTACTTCTTGCTTCGAGGATGACATGAATAAAGAATCGGCATGTTATATTTTTCCGCCATCGCGTTCACGGCATCCATCAAGCTGTTGAAGTTGTTTTCAATGTCTATGTTCTCTTCCCTATGAGCAGAAAGAAGGATGTATTTCTGACGTTCAAGCCCAAGTTGCTCCAATACCATACTGCCACTTATTTCTGCTTCATGTGTATGAAGAACTTCAGCCATTGGCGAACCGACAACATAAGTATATTCCGGTTTCACTCCTGTGTCCAAAATGTACCGTCGTGCATGCTCGGAATAACAAAGATTCACATCGCTTGTGACATCGACGATGCGTCGAATAACCTCCTCTGGCAGATTCTCATCCTTGCACCGATTGCCGGCCTCCATATGGAACACAGGTATTTTCAAACGTTTTGCTGAAATCACACACAAGCAGGAATTTGTGTCACCCAAGACAATCAAAGCATCAGGCTTGACCGTTTCCATGAGTTCATATGATTTCGATATCACATTCCCCATGGTCTCCCCCAAGTTTTTTCCGACAACATTAAGATAATAGTCCGGTTCACGAAGCCCTAGATCTTCAAAAAAGACCTTGTTTAATTCATAATCATAATTCTGCCCCGTATGGACCAATATGTGATCAAAATACTGATCAGCCTTCTTGATGATGGCCGACATCTTGATGATTTCAGGACGCGTTCCGACAATGGTCATCAAGCGCAATTTGCGAACATCTGTTTTCATGATTAAAATGCTTGATATGGATTAGAGTTCATAATGCGGATACAGGTTCTTATGCTCCCTCATCCAATCGGCCAGTTCCGATATCATTTGCTCATAGTCAGGAATCATGTAAGTGAACTCAAAACGTGTACGTTTCAGAGATTTATCCGCCGCATTCTTATCAACTGGCAGGATTTTCAGTGTATCATTTCTCAAATATTTATTGAACAATTTCAGTAAATCGCATTTTGAAATATATTTTTCAGGAACGGTGTTGACTAGCCCATGAGCATGTTCTTTCAAGGCGGCTTCCATGGTTTTCGCCAACTGCAACGTTGTCTGACCTGTCCATATCGCTCCCGTGTATCCATTAATCTCCCCATGTTGCTGCATGAACCAGTTAAGCAATCCAATGCCTTTGGGATTCAAGTCTGGACCTACGATTGAATTACGCAAAGTTAAATTCTTTTCGTCATTCAACTCGCCCAGCGCCTTAGAGCGGTCATAGAACGTCATCCCGTCAGGGAAATCATCTTCTGTATATTGTCCTCGCTTTCCTGAAAAAACACAATCCGTGCTCATGTGCAGAATCTGTGTCGCCATTCCTTCCGTCAGTTCAGCAAGATAATGTGGTAAATAAGAATTAAGGTAAGCAGCTGCACTTTTATTGTTCTCTGCAAATTGGTTCAAAAGACCGATGCAGTTGATAACCGCATCATAAGGCTTGGATTGGACAAGTTCTTTCAGCAGGTCACGATCAAATGCATCTCCAGCCACGCTGTTGACAATCGTTGACTTATGACGGTCAAATCCCATCACGTCATGTCCTTGTTCTTTGAAGTAAAGGCTGATAGTATGTCCCGCCATGCCATTGGCACCTAAAACAAGAATCTTCATCGTTATGCCTCCTTGCCTTTCAGCTGCTCCTTGACATAATCCGTAGTCAAAAGCTTTTTGACCACACCTTCCACATCAAGCTGGACTGTATTATGGCTTGTATAGGCTTCATCGGCCTCTGTCTGCACCTGTCCTTTTATGAAATATTTGTCGTAATTTAAATCACGGTTGTCGGCCGATACTCTGAAATAATGTCCCATGTCCTCCGACCGCAACCGCTCCTCTCGTGTCATCAGTGTCTCATAGAGCTTCTCGCCATGGCGTGTACCGATAATGTTCGTGCCCGTATCGCCGAACAGCCTCTGGACGCCTTTCGCCAAATCACCGATCGTCGAAGCATCAGCCTTCTGGATGAACAAGTCACCTGGATTCGCATGTTCGAATGCAAAACGGACCAAATCTACCGCTTCATCCAAATTCATTAGAAAGCGTGTCATGGCGGGATTCGTGATCGTGATGGGATTTCCAGCGGTTATTTGGTCTATAAATAAAGGAATCACGCTGCCTCTAGAACACATGACATTTCCATATCTTGTACAACATATGACCGTCCCTCCACATTCTGCTGCGACACGGGCATTTGCATAGATGACATGTTCCATCATGGCTTTGGAGATCCCCATGGCGTTGATGGGATATGCCGCCTTGTCCGTCGAAAGGCAGACGACGCGTTTCACACCCGCATCCATTGCGGAATGCAAGACATTATCTGTTCCTTCAACATTGGTCTTGACGGCCTGCATTGGGAAAAATTCGCAACTTGGAACCTGCTTCAATGCCGCCGCATGGAAGATATAATCAACACCATGCATGGCATCTGAGACAGAACGTGGGTCACGAACATCACCGACATAGAATTTAACCTTTTTGGCATGTTCGGGATATTTTGCCTGCAGATCATGCCGCATATCATCCTGTTTTTTTTCATCACGCGAGAAAATCCTAATCTGGCTGATATCGGAAGTAAGAAAATGCTTCAGGACGGTATGGCCGAAACTCCCCGTTCCCCCAGTAATCATCAATGTTGTACCATTGAATACGCTCATAATTGATTTCCTTTTATTCCTTCATATTCAGCTTTAATTGCTTGATAATTTTCTAAAGTACCAATGTTATACCGTTTTCCAGACAATTTCTTCATATTCTGAATAACAATTTTTAATGACTTTTTCTATCTTGTTCATTTTTAGGTAGTTTCAGCCATTCTCCGAGTTTATAATCCCATTTCTCTGGTTCAAATATTGAAAAGCCTCCTGCATGATAGAAAGTAAACTCGCCGAAATATATAACATTGTTTGCTTCATATAAATCAACACGCATAAATGAATGACCAGACGATAAACTTGTCGCTATTGACTTCATTTCTTCAAAATGTTTTGGATTTTCCAGATTATTATCTGCATTTTTATGAATATTGTATATCGGCAGATGTTGGAAATTCATGTCAAAAAAGTCAAAACGACAGTCAACTGCTCTATTTGTTGCAACAAACATTATTTTAGGTTCACCGTCAAAGCAAAAGAACTTATAATCGTTTATGCCTAATGATTTATTATTGGAATCAACAATAAATCTTTCTGCTATGATTCTTGGCTTGACATATTTATAAGGCCACTCTCGAGCAATATTAAAATAATCTGTCTTAAGTGCTTTTGTTAATTTTATTTTTGCCAATTTCTTATCAAATTGTTCTTTACATTTACAGATAACTACATCACCTGATCCATGTGTACATTTCAAGACAAACTGATTGGGTAATTGATTAAAGTCAATTTCATCAAATGTATTGAAGACTCCTAATGTTGGTATAATATGTTCTTCTCCAATTATATTTGCAGCATAGTTTTTTGCAGCAAATTTATCAACCATGTCAGTGTATTCAGGTTTTCGATCATATAATTTTAACCATTGTAGTTTTTCATTGAATGTTTTAGGATTATCAAGATTTAATGGTCTGTGAAATACATTTTTGAACCGTATTTCCAATGCTAACTTATCAGGTAAATAACGATACAATGGGGATGATACAAACTTAATCATCATAATTCTGGGAGTATTCCAGAATGTCTGAATTTTATGCAAAATTGTTGACATTGATACCAATTTTCTTTTTTATAATATTTATTATGCTTTTGATTTCTGTATATATTTCTGAATCTATTAGACTTCCCCATATAAAAGAAACAATTATCATTATAATCATACATTCTATGGCTAGTATTAGCCAATGAATTAATGATGAACAATGGAATGGTTTATATAAACTAACTATTGTACATAGTACAAATAAAGGTAACCATTTTAGGATTTTCTTTACATAGATGAATGAATTTCGCTTGATAATATTTATTGATGCATAATAAATAAGTATAGGAGTTCTATATGCCGCTCCTGCTATAGTTCCCCCAATAACACCATATATTCCATATCTGTTCACCAATATCAATGATACAAATATATTAATCAAAGCTTCAATTACTGCATAGTTTTTTACTTGCCTAAAATGCCCGGCTGTATTGATTGCAATAATTGAAGGTATTCTGAAATTTACTAGCATTTTAGCAATAATGAACAATAGTGGGAACCATTTATTGACATAGTTTGTATCCATTTTTGACGTATAAATTTCTATGAATGGTTTAAATAGCAAAATACATGTAGAATAGAGTAAAAAACATAATGATATGTATATGGATTCAAAACGGCTCATTTTTCTATTGAAATCTTCTGTATCTTGATAATAACTTTTACCAATCCCAGCAAATACTGCCTCTCTGCAACTTGACAAGACATTAGCAACACCTGTAATTACAAAATTATATATGGAGTATATGCTTGCAAAAACAAGTCCACTGAAAATAGATAGGACCAATAAGTCAGTACTGTCAATTATCATTCCTGCAATTTCACTGATTAGAACATCTTTACGTTGAGTTGATTTTGGTAATATATATTCTTTTGAAATACTGTTTTTTAGAAAAGGATATTGATGATAAATATATGAATGGACAATTACAAGGCGCAATAATGACAGCAATACTGCAACCGCTTGATATATGATAATATTCTTTAATGTTAATAAAACTGATAAATGAAGAATTGTTCCGATTATTAACAAAAGAATATTAATTGAATAAATTGCATAACTCTTATTTTGTGCAACCAGCATAACACTGTATTTTGCCTGGAAGAAATATTCCATGGCAGAACTGATACTGCGAAACAATAAAAAAGTTACAATTATTTTATATGAGAGATTATCATGTATTGCCAGTGGAAATATTATTGCTATAGGTATTAGTGATATCAGGAATATATATCCCATATGCCTGTACTGTTTTTCTGTTTCTCGATAAATTGTTGTAATCATATCATTATCATTACAAGCAATATATTTGAACATCTGTTGAATCGAAACTGCTGATATCCCAAATGTCAAGACATGAAGTAAACTCATTATTTGGGCAATCGAAGAATTCAAACCATTATATATAGAACCAAAAGTCTCTGTATAAATTTTAGGTAGTATCAAGCCAACCAATAAATTTGATGCTTGATAGCCTGTAGATGCAATAAAATTCAAATAAGCACGTTTTTTAGCGCTCATTTTTTACCTATTTCATTTCATGAAGTTTACAAATAACAAAAATCAAAGTACTTGATTTTAGATGTATTGCAAGACAGAATAACCTCATAAATAATGAATGCTTTATATTATTATAATTCTTATATAAATTATTAATATTACTATTATTAATTAACTTTTTTATGTTAATCCATTTATCTTTTGGATATTTCGTTACAAAAGCATACGATGAATAATTAGCAATTGCTTCACATGTCCGATTATTCAAAAGTTCTTCTTGTTTATTATCTAATAATCTCCATTGTGTAAATTGATTAATACTCATTTTATTGATTTGAAGATAAATATCAATCATCTCATCATAAGAACGCCCTTTGAATTTTCCAGGCTCGATAACATAGCAATATAATGTATCATTTAGAACTACAAGCCGTTCAATTTTATCAAATAAAGAAAAAGAATATGCAATATCTTGAGAACGTCTTAAGCATGGGAAAAATATTTCTTTTTCAATAATAAATGATCGTCGACACATTCGATTACATGCACTTAATACACTAAAACTATTATGATAATTTTCAACAAAGAATTTCTTTATATCATTTGATTTGCTAAAGCATCCTGAAGGCATAGTGACTTGTCCCCATAATCTCGTTTCTTCTTTTGATTCAACGAGCATGTCATATCCAAAGAGACAAACATCAGCTTCTGAATTCTTGATTGCGGTATATGCGTTCTCCAATAGAGTAGGTTTTAACCAATCATCAGAGTCACAATGATACAAGTACTCTCCCTTAGCAATAGCTATACCGGCATTTCTTGTTGGACCAAGTCCCTCATTGTTTTTATGTATTACATTGAAATTTGAATATTTCTCTGAGTATTCATCACAAATCGCTCCTCCGTTGTCAGTAGAACCGTCATCAACTAAGATAACTTCAAAATCTTTAAATGTTTGTTCAAGAATACTGTCAAGGCATCTTCTTAAAGTTTTTTCTACATTATAAACTGGAACAATCACACTTATTTTTGGATTTATTATTTCATTCATAATTATTTATAAGATTCAAACATTAGATATTATTTACATAAATAACATCCTATTAAATAAATATGTAACATCAAAATTTCTTTTTATTAACAATATTAATGATAAAATTATTGATATATATTTAACTGTATCATTTATACTTTGCTTAACAAAATAATTGCTGTTTAATGAATTTACAAGGATTATTGGCAATACACACATAAAATACATTGATGGTCGTTCAGCCATCCGATCTATTAATCGTAAATTCCAAAATATAAGCAAATATAATGACATTAAATATACAACTTGTAATTCATTAGTTTTCATCCACTTTTCTTTTGTAAAAAAAGCCAAAATACTAATAATTATCAATATACAAAAATAAACCATTCCATTATCTATACCTTCAAACTCATAATTATATATCAATCCATAATTGCCAAACATAAATATCCATTCATATGTATAATGTGAAAGAATCATAAATAATATAACAAAAAGAAGAATATATTTTTTATTTGCATTAACATAACTAGTTAAATACACAGGCAAAAACAATAATGCCGAATGGTGAATTGTAGCAGCTAGAATAACACATCCTATAAACCAATATATTTTCTTTTTATCTATAAATTGTATAGAAAAAGCACATAAACTCATTGCAATACTTTGTCGCATTCCAGTCTGAACAAAATTAAATGTAGTTAAACATATCCAAAAATAAAGAGATAATATTGGCCGTGATGAATTTCTATATATTAAATAAAAAATCCCTATACATGATAAAAATGACATAAAAAGTAAATATATTATTGATTGTCCAAAACATATATATGTTAACATCTTTGTAAAAATATAAAAACCAGGATCTCTATATGTCATCTCCAATATTTCACTCCATTTCATTAATTGACAATTCTGAAAAGTATGAACATACACAATTGTATCAGAACCAACAGATTCATCTCTTAAACCAATAATAAGGATAATTAATATACAAGCAGAATACCAATAGATTTTACTTTTCTTTTTACTTCTAGATTCAAACCAGTCTAGAAATAAAACACATAATGCTAATAAACAATATATAACCATTCTATTTTTAATTATTTATTCAGATTATTAAATAAATTTAAATATTCTAACAATGATGTTTTACTTCTTAATTCTTCACTATGTTTTACAACAGCATTTTTATAATTATAATATATTTTTTTATCTGATAATATTTTGATTAATCCATTATACAGTGAATCTTCATCATTATCAACAATCATACCATATTTCCCGTTATCTAAAATTTCATCCATTCCAGAACAATTAGTCGTTAAGACTGGAACCCCTAAACAAATACTTTCCGAAACAGCCGTACTATATCCTTCATATAAAGAAGAACAAATATATAAATCAGCTTGTTTAAGCAATGGATATGGATTACTGTAGAAACCTTTTAAAACTACATTATTTATTTTTTTTGTATTTATTATATTTTCTAATTCCTCTCTCTTTTCTCCATCACCAATTATCCATAACTCTATAGGGAAAAAATTTTCAATTTTCTTCATTATACGTAATAATAATTCAAAATTTTTAGGATATGTTAACCTTCCCATTGTAATTAATCTGAATACATTATTTTTATAATGACTATCTGATTTTTCATTAGCCTTATATTTTATTTTATCATAATCTATTACATTATGAATAATTTCAGCATTAGGAAGGGCACCAAATACTTTAAAAAATCCTTCTTTTGCTTTTTTTGAAACAAAACATACTTTATCAAATTTTAAATAATTATTATAACAATCTAATTTTGTTTTATAGTATGACATTAAACTATTATTTGCTGAAAAATCACTATGAACAAATGCTATTTTTGCCCCATTCGTTTTCAATGATGATATAATTTTAGTTGAATTACCTTCCAAATAAGCAATTTCTATATCATTTTTATCTCTTAAAAACATGAGACAAAATAAATTTGAAGGCAATTTATAAATAATTTTTCTCCAAATATTAGCAAATAGATCATTATTCCCACTTGTAATGTTTTTTAGATGAATATTATTGGGCACATTATTTGTATATTTTCCCTTACCAGAAATAACAACAAGATTAATATCATATTTATCTTCAGGTAATGCATTAAGTAAATCAATTAGAACCTTTTCTGCTCCTCCACCATTCAAAGTATTAATTAGAAATCGTATTCTTATTTTTTTTGTCATATTATATTTATACTATAAATTAAATAATTGAATTATAAAGTTGTTTATAAAAACCTTCTCTTTTTCTTTCTATCATTTTTATAGAATATAATTTTGCAACATTTCTATTATTATTTCCAATTTTATTAAGCAATTCTTTATTTTCTAATAATACTCGTATTTTCATTGCAAGTATATCTGTATCATATATCGGTACTGTCCATTCTTGTCCAATTAATTCTATAATTCCTGGAAGTTCAGTAGCCACACAAGGCAATCCTGCTCCCATTGCCTCTACAACAACTCGAGGTAAGCCTTCTACATAAGATGGAAAAACAAAAATATCTGCTGAAAATAATTTATTTTTTAACTCTTCTTTTGTTAACTTTCCTGTCAATTCAACATTATTTTGCAAACAAAATTTATTAATTATGTCTTTACATTCTTTATTTAATTCTCCACTACCTACTAACACAACATTTGTTTCAATGCCCATTTCCTTAAGTTTGCCAACAGATGTTAATAATTCCCGATGTCCTTTTGAATTAATTGAAATACTTGTGGAAACATGAATTAGTTTTGGGATTTTATTATTTTTTGAGGGCTTAAAATTTAACCAACTTTCATCTATATCTGTATCTGTATAAAATGTAGTGAAATTATCTTTTGAAACTGTATATGGATATCTTTCTTGAAGATAATGTTGAGTTACATATGAAGTGCCATTTGCTTTTTTACAAATTTTTTTTTGCATAAGATACCAATGTAATCTTATAAATGGTCTAAATATGCTATCTTTAGTATTTCCTTTTTTAAATAACATCCATGGGTCTGATGTTACTTCAACAGCCAATGGTATCTTGATCTTTTTTATTACATTATACAACTGAAATGCTAATTCATCTGGAATACGTAACAATACGGCATCACAACCATCTAGTGAATGTTTCAATGATTCTTTTATCTCCAAATATTTCTTTATATATTCAAATTTGCCATGTGGAAACGGAACCTCATAGACTTCTATACCTGGACCATCAACTTGTAACATATTAATGACATTATCTTGTTCTATTTTTTCAACATGTGCTATTAATCGAAGATTCTCAAAAACTTTTAGATATCTTAAGAAAAAATCATATCTATATACAACTTGTGTATAATAATGGTTATCTGGTGCTTTATATAACCGTGCATTTGTTGTCAAAGCTAATTTCATGAAATTTTACTTATATTATAATTTTTAAATTCTTATTTATCCATCAATTCATGAAAATCTGATAATAGTTTATTCTGTATATTTTTTATATCAAAATTTTCAACCGCAAATTTTCTCATTTCCTGAAAACGTATGAATAAATCATCCGTTGATATTTGCTTGAGAATTGTAGGAATTTGTGATAATTCAGAAGCAACAAAAGCTCCAGGAACTTTACTTGCAAAATCAATACTTGCTATATTATTTGGTCCTATTGCAAACAACACAGAATTACTTTGAAGACAATCAATAATTTTTGTAGAAAATGAATAACGAACTACTTGTATATTCTTTTCTAGAAAAGATTCAGCATGAAGTGTAACATCAGCCATATTAAGTAATTTCTTTATTTCTTCATATGGTCTAGGACCACATAATTTTGAAGCCCCTTCGATATTCAAGCTTTCTTGTTGAGCATTACTCAATATTTCATTAGTATATACATTCAATTCAATTTTTGTTGGATATATCTTATTGTGCTCTTCAATACACTTGGCTAATTCTTCTAGCGTATCAAGTCTTCCATAATGTAGATTCCCAGCATATGCAATTATTTTAATTTTGTTTTTCTTAATTTTTACATTATTCGTAAAATTACATCCTTTATATAATGGAGTTATATTGACATTATATCGTTTAGAATATTCTTTACATAGTATTTCACTGCATCCATAAATTTTATCTGCTATTTTAATAAAACTTGTTATAGTTTTTTTCCCTTTACTTTCTGACACACCCAATACATCATCTGCTATAAAACCAATATATATACATGAAGGAACAATATTTTTAATTGATTCAACAATTTGTAATCCCGCATTTGAAGAAGTTATAAAAGAAAAAACAATATCAGGATTAAATTCTTTAACAAAACGAATATACCGTTTATTTTTCCATTTATTTGTTTTAAAAAGTACATCTTCTATCGAAGGCAGCAATCTTGTACCAAAAACATGAAAATAGTGTATTAACTTTTTCTCAAGAGAATTTTGTCTTTGTTTTATAGTAATTCTTTGATTCTGATTACATTCAAATTGACATCCAATTTTCTCAGATGAAAAATAATTTCTAATAATTGTAATCGGAGTAATAGAATAATATTTTGAACAAATTGTATTGTTTGGTAATGTACTTCTTCTATAAATGGATGCAAATTCCACATTTGGTATATTCGAAAACCAATTGCTTATGGTATTACCAAATGCATTATTATCTGACCATTCTATGTTTGATACTACAAGGATTCTCATTATTTCCTTATAAAATAATCACTTGATAATTGTATGTTATTTCTGCAATTAGTAACACTAGTTCTGTTGTCTTTTTATCAATTTAATTGCCTTTGTTAAAAAAAATATTACTATAAACAATTAGATATCCCAAAATATTTCTTTTATTATAATAACAATAACACTACCTTAACTTGGACAACTTCGTTAAATAATACAAATGCTTGAATATAATTAATCTTCAATCCATTTGCCTGTTATTAAGTCAAATTGTAAATTTCCCTTTCTTTCCAATTGATCAAGCAGTCGTTCTGCTATTTCTTGATTGTTTTCATTCAATACAACATATATTTCTTCATTATCATTATTGACTTCTTTTATTCCTACACTCAATAACCTAACAGAACCAATTATTACTCTTGATGTACCCAAAATAACATTTCCATACTTTCTCGCACAGATTCTCGTAAATCTAAATTCATTAGATATTATCATACTTCTCCGCCTTTTTATATAAAAAAATAAAAAATTTATCTCCTATTCTTATTATTTCTCTAGAACAATCTTCGGACTATTCAAATCAATCCAACTACCTATTTTGCGATCCCATTCTTCAGGAGTGATTTCCTGACAGCATCCACCATGATAAAATGTCATTTCACCAAAATAAATCTTTCCATCCAAATTGTATAAGTCCACACGGCACATCGGGAACGGCTGTGAAAGTCTGCGGGCTATTTCAACCATTCGCTCAAAATTCTCAGGCTTCTGGACATCTCCATCATAATTGTCACGTCCAAAACGGATCGGTAATAACTTAAAATTCATGTCATAGATATTTCTTGGATATTCAAACTGATGATGTCCCTTTTCACTAATTACCCCAAAGTCCATCATCAAGAGTTTCGGTTCTCCATCAAAACAAAAGAATCGATAATCATTTGGAAGATTTCCTTGTTTATCCCGAATGAGTTTTTCTACAACAATAAGAGGCGGAATATTCTTGTAATTCCATTCTCTAGAAACCCAGTAATAATTTGTTTTCAAAGCCCTGTTAAGTTTTTTTCTGACTTTCTTAACATCGAAGTCATCTTTCTTTGCAGGATTATAAAAGTAATGTCCACCTGAATCATTATTGCATTTAATCACGACGGGATAGTCATATTTTTCAAAATCAATCTCATCTGTTGTCTTAAATACATCAACTTGTGGAATCAGAATGTCAGGGCATCCACATTCAGTGACATATTCACGAGCAAGATGTTTGTCCGAACATTTTGTCAATAGAGGATTACGATTATTAAGCTTCAACCACCATAGTTTTTCATTGAAAAGTTCAGGATTATCCAAATTCAGAGTCTTTCCCGTATAGATCCGATAGAAGATTTTCGCGTATGCCTTGTCTGAGAGAAGACGAAGAATTGATAATAAAATTCCACGGAATACCCAGAATACATTCGCTCCAAAATCACTTGAATCCCGCCAACGTCCTAATGCATCTTTTATATGTGAAAGAATTCTCATATAACTACCCTTATAAATATATAGTGACAAATTATTACATTCATCTTTTTATTACTAAATAGTCATAATATATTAGCTTATATGTATAATCTTTACAATATTAAAATTATTACAATGATTCTAATAACTTCAAATACTCTTTTATGACCAATCGGCGATCAAATTGCTGTTCCATTTTCTTACGTGCGGCCATTGCCATCGTCTGTCGTGCCAGATATGAAAACTCGTTAAATTGTGTGATTACCTGTGCAAGCGAATAAGCATCCTTCACAGTGAATGTCAAACCTGATAAGCAATCATCCACGCCTTCGCGACAGCCTGGAATATCTGAAACAATGCATGGGCGTCCTGCAGAAGCCGCCTCCAAAATCACATTGGACATGCCTTCATGATGGGACGGATGTATCAGACAGTCGCATTCCTTAATCAGCCCATGAATCTTTTCATGCGGCATGTTTTCATAAAACTTCACACCATACTTTGCCATCATCTCCTCCACGATCGGCTTGTATTGCTCTTCCTCATACCAACCAACAATATGGAATTCTGCCGCTCCATCCAACTTACGAATCGCTTCAAACAATTCATCATATCCCTTGTCCTGACGGATTCGAGCGATGGTGATGAACTTCAGCTTTCGTTCACTTCCATCTGGATTCGCCTCAGGCGGATATGGTTCAAACGGATTCTGCTCTAGATTCACGCCTGAGCCAGGCAAGACCGATACAGGGCTTTTGTCGTTCACAACACCATGCGTTTTAAAGAAATCAAGATTGCTTTGATTCTGGAAGAAGATATGTGTCGCCTTCTTGTATGCATGTCGCTGCAACCACAGCATGATAGAACCGACCAAACTTTTATGCTGCAGATTGGATCCCAGCCCTGTCACATTACAGATGACAGGAGTATTAGTAAATCTAGCCGCCAATCCACCATAAATGTTCGGCTTCGCCGTATAGGTCAGGACGGACTTGGGCTTGATTTCACGGATGATCCTAATCAGTTTGAACAATGTTCGCATATCCGCGAAGGGATTCGTACCGAAACGGCTCAACGGTATAGACAAGACGCTACAGCCAAGATGTTGAAAAGTCTCATTCCGTTTGTCATCCGGCAGAGCAAGAATAAGAGAATATCCATCCTTCAAAAGTCTCTGAACCAGTTCCAAGCGGAAATTGTAAACCGTCGTAAAATCGTTAGCGACAATTAGGATACGATCATTCTTACAACTCAACATTTATGGAACCACAAATGCACACAAATAAATATAAACACGAGAAATCAATGATTTAGAAACTACAGATCACACAGATTACACAGATTTTTCACAGAAATACCTCGCCACCTTTTTATAGTGATGAGTGGTGTATTTGTTTTCAGCATTTAGCTTTAGGCTTTAAGCTCTTTTAGGATTTTTTCCGCAATCCCTTTTGCATCAATGCCATATTCAGCACGGAGATATTTCTGACTGCCAACCTTCACGGAATACAGATCATTCAGACCGACCTTGGTCAACCGCGCCTTATGGTTGCCAGTCGCCATCACTTCCGCAACGGCACTGCCGAAACCACCGCTAAGATTGTGCTCCTCCACTGTCACAATCAAATCGAACTTGTTAGCACACGATTCAATGACAACCTTGTCAATAGGCTTCACAGTCGCGAATGTATAGACAGCGGGATGGATATCATGGCTTGCGAGCAGTTCCTCCGCCTCAATAATCTCCTCGAAAATGGCGCCAGTGGAGAAAATAGCGACTTTCGAACCATCGTGGATCTTGATGGCCTTGCCGATCTGGAAGTCATTCAACTGCTCATGGATGCGCTTTTCGCCGCCGCGTCCCAAACGCAAGTAACAGGTGCCAGGATAGTTGACAAGAGCCTTAGTCGCCTCCGCGGCCTCCACCAAGTCTCCCGGGCAGATGACCGTCATCCCCGGAAGAGAACGCATAACGGCGATGTCCTCTGTGGCGTGGTGGCTCATGCCGAGCGAACCATAGACGAAACCTCCGCCGACGCAGACAATTTTCACATTGGCATCATGGTATGTGCAGTCGTTGCGGATCTGCTCCAGACAGCGAAGCGTCGGAAAGTTGCCGATGGAATAGGTGAAGACAATCTTGCCTTCCAATGCCATTCCAGCCGCGACGGACGTCATGTTCTGTTCCGCGATACCCGCATTGATGAATTGGTTTGGTAATTGCTCCCAGTAGGGCTTCAGCACACCGAATCCCAAGTCGCCTGTGATTAGTACGATGCGCGGATCTTTCTTCGCCTCATCAATCAACGTTCTGACAAATGTATCGCGCATGAATCATCTCTCCATATTATTAATTATAAACCACGAATGGACACGAAATATTTAGCTTAAAGCTTAAAGCCTAAAGCTAAAAGCAAATACAGAATATAGATTTCAGAAAACACAGATCACACGGATCACACAGATCCGTAGGTTATCACCCACGGCTATGTTCCTTCCACCACTAACGTGGTTCTATTTGTTTTTTCTGCATACCGTGGGTTGTCCACCCACGGCTGGGATCCAATCACCGCTCTGCGGTTCTAAGTTGTTTCATTCCCCAAATTATGAATTATGCATTATGCATTATGCATTGAAAAAAGTGGGATGGTAGGTAGCAAACATCGTGTGGTCGCTAGAAACACCTTCTCCAGGAGGTGGTGTCTGCGGATTAGAAATACCGCCGGGCGTGTAGGGATCTTCAATACCTTCGGGCTTCTGAGCGTAAAGTTCATTGACTGCATTGTCGTATTCCCAGCCGTCATGTGGGAAACGATAATGCCACAGGATGTCGTTCTCCATAAACGACACATCTTTGCCTTTTACCGTATCGGCGATGATAACCGTTGGCGACGACTGTCCATCCGTTGCTTTGAAAGCCTCCTTCAAGGCTGTATGATCATGACCATCAATTTCGATAGCATTCCAGCCAAATGAACGCCATTTGGCAGCAAAATCTTCCATTTTCAACGTCTTCTCACACCAGTCCAAACTTTGCATGCGGTTGCGATCCACAATGGCGACCAGATTAGATAGACCGAAATGATTGGCGAACATTGCCGCCTCCCAAACAGAGCCTTCATTGCATTCGCCGTCACCCATAACAACAAACACACGAAAATCTTTCTTATCCAGTTTCGCGGCCATTGCCATGCCCGCTCCAGCGGAAAGCCCATGGCCAAGGGCACCTGTCGAGAAATCAACGCCCGGCAGATGGTGAGAGACATGACCGGAAAGTCGGCTACCGTTCTGGTAATGCGTCTTCAACTCTGGGACCGAGAAAAATCCGCTCTCTGCCAAAGCCGCATAGATGGAGGCGCCCGCATGGCCTTTGCTAAGGATAAAACGGTCACGACCATCCCACTTTGGCTCATTCGTACGGTATTTCATAATGTCTGCATACAGGACCGCCACAATGTCGGCAACTGACATAATGGCTCCCACATGAGAACCTCCTGAAAGGTGCGTCATTTCGATTCCGTGACGACGGATAAGCCATGCAAGTTGCTCACTTGTGCGTTTAGTATGCATTTAATTCCCCTTCTGAGATAGATAAATTTTTTCAATAATTTCCTTATCAACCGTCTCATCAAACTTACGGGCAAATATACAACTAGATGACATTAATTTATTGAAATCTGAATTTCGGAAAATGTATGGTTTTCCACTGACAAAATTAATAAATCTCATTGAACCATAACCAGTCTCGTTTTTTCGCTGGTAGATTCGTTCATAATATTGAGAATTATATGCCAACGTCGCCATCAGAAATTCATCTGGAGCTTTTGTATCCTTGAAAATACGCTGAATGTATTCACGTTGTGATAAGATGTATTTGGCAAAATCATTGGTTATTGAAAACCATTGCCAACCATCGCAGAATTGCCAATGCTTGTCATTTCTTTTTTTCTGGACATCTACCTTGAACAATGCTTGTATTTGTACAAAAAACTCATCCAAAATTTTCAAAAGCTTTGAAGTACGAAACGTGTTTATCTTCAAAAAAAGATGTTTGTATTTCGTATATTTTGCATGATAACGTCCACCTCCACCGTTGAACGTTATGAATTCTTCATCATGACAATCAAAGAAGGCATGTATCTGATTTTGCGTCTTTAATGGAAGATCGTGACCAGACAGGAGATGGTAATATCGGTAATGGCCTTGTTGTGTTGCAGTTGCTAAAAGATCAAGTTCAATATCCACTTGGGAATATTCAGCCCAAAAACACTTCTTACGCGTGATGACTTTTAGTGTTGATTTCCGCACAAGCGAATCAAACATCTCCATTGGGAAGGATTCGCTTTTTTTATCGATATGAACAAAAATATCATTCCGCTCGTCATCCAAAAGATGAATCAATTTGGACAACTGGTTTGGATTGTCATGAGCCATGATTAGGTAAGCATGGCGATTATCCATCATAGGCTTGTTACTAAACAATACTCATTTTAATTCAAAGCAGGTGAGTTTTTCAATCTTGAGATATATTGTCCAATCTGATCATTTCGTCAGAAGAAAGACTCCAGTCCATTGCTTCGATATTGGAAAGAAGTTGTGAAGGTCGTTTCACGCCTGCGATGACGATGGATTTCGGGAACTTATCAAGAATGTAACGGATGGCGCAGGAGGCTACAGACTTGCCATGAGCAGAGGCGATTTCCTTCAGAACATCCACAATACGAAGGTTTTGCTCCAGTTTTTCGCCATGGAAATTGACATAGATGTCGCGACTACGACGATCATCCTTTCCAAAATTCACATTTTCACGTGTATATTTTCCCGTCAGGATGCCTTGACCGAGACTGCCCCATGTCATGGGAGCCACATTCATCTGTTTTTCAAGTTCAAGAAGATCTTTTTCATTCTTACGGCAGGCCAGCGAATATTCGTCTTGGCAAGTAACAAACTGCCCTTTGAAAGGCAACAGCTCCCCCATTCCGCCATCATGGATGTTGGACAGACCGAAATACCGTATCTTCCCCTGCTCTTTCAACTTCTGAAGTGTCTCGACGACGGACTCCATTGGCGTGGATTCATCGCGGTAATGGATGGTGTAGATGTCAATGTAGTCCGTTCCAAGCCGTTTCAACGTGCCTTCCAAAGCTTCCTGAATGTAGGCGGGAGAGTTGTCATAGACAGTTTTTCCACCACCGACCTTGACACCGAATTTCGATTGGATAACAACCGACTTTCGGTTGGCTCCAAGTCCTTTGGACAGAGTTTTTTCCGATTGACCAAGACCGTATGTATCCGCAGTGTCGAAGAAATTGACACCGTTATCCAAAGCCTGATGGATGGCGTCCAGAAGTTCGCTCTCCTGGACATTTCCCCAGCCGTATCCGCCCATGGGGCAGCCGCCCATGCAGAACCGCGACACCGTCAAATCGGAATTGGGAAGCGTAATGATTTCCATGTTCATCCCACTTTTTCTATGATTTCACCATTCGTTCTACGTCCGGCTCTGAACATGACTCGCAATGCCTTTCTGAGAACACGCATGACCGTGGCGAAGAAGAGTTCCGCGTCCGTCTTCAGGGAGATTTGTGAGACATATTTCAGACGCAGTTGATTCTTGCGTTTATAGACGTATTTCTCATACATTTCGTCCGCATTAGCCCCGCCAACGATTTCATCAAGATTGATGAATGTGAGCGAACTGATATCCGTGATGCCTGGCCGAACATTCAAAATATATTTTTCTAGATCATCGTATTTCGACGTGTAGCGGACAAGCTCAGGGCGTGGTCCAATGAAGCTCATGGTTCCGTTGATGATGTTCAGCAGTTGCGGGATTTCATCTAGTTTTGTTTTGCGTAAGAAGGCTCCGACACGCGTGATGCGACTGTCGTTCAAGGCTGTGGTACCACCGCCGATTTTGTCGGCATTCTGGACCATGGAGCGGAATTTAAAGATTCTGAAATTGCGTCCTCTGTAGCCGCCGCGCTCCGCGCGGTAAAACACAGGAAAGCCAGTATCGATAATGACAGCCAAGCCAATAATCAGATAGAATGGCCACAGCAAAGCAAACAGAAGAATGGCTAAAAGAAAATCCAGAAGTCGTTTGAAGACATGGTTGTAGAAACCATTGCAACGACTTTCCAACTGCAGTGGATCAAATTGGATATCTTCCAATTCAAGCTGCTTCCGAATATGAGCAGGAAGTTCGGGCATTTTAAAAATGCATAAATATTTTTAGCTAAAAGCTTAAAGCTTAAGCAATACCAAATTGTTAGTGATTAGTGAGTAGTGGGTAGTTAGTTAGGAACCACAAAACACACAAAAGAAAACCTCTTTTCCTAATCTTAATCACATCTACAATCATCAAAGTATAATCAAGCTAGGAGAATATACGATGATAGCGCAGAAAGAAATCAATGATTCGTAAAAAAATATTGAGTACACCTTTTTCACTTATATTTTAAAATAAGTGTCTAAACATTAGAGTAATTAACCAAGAGATACTTCTAATATCTTATCTTCAGATGATAATGCACATCCCCCATAATCTTTAAATATTTCTTCTAAAGCGAGTTTCAAAATATCCTTTTTTTTGAATTTATGATCTTGTTCAATTTTAGCAATCACTTTTGTTTGATTTTCTTTTTTTATTTCTAATGATAAATTATATTGTATTTGCCCTTCACTAATTGTTGATTTAATGTATAAATGTCTATAAAAATTGAAATTTCTATTTGATGTATCTTGCCCATCTCTAAAAAGATTACGATAATCTATACATTGTTTACGATAGCTTATTAATAATTTTTGCATTATTTCTTTTTTTGCAATAGAATATCTATCACTTATTGATATTTCACTTGAATCATCATTAACTTCAATATTAACTCCTGCAAATTCATAATCTGTTTTTTCATTAACATAAAGTTGAGTAATATTTTTTCGTCCCCATTCTTGTGCATCATCACAAATGATAAGTAAAAACGAAAAGCACAATGCATCATTTTGATAAATATCTTTACATGTATGTGATGCTATTGGGCGTAATATTTCACGTCTAATATAAAATTGTCTTGCATCTTCATAATCAAACATATAATCTTCATTGAGACTATAATCTGACTCTAGAAAGAATAGTAAAAGTTTATATATTATCAGAGAACTTAATACTCCATGTTCATTATGTTCTAAAGATTTTTGAAACTTTAAATAGTATTTTGGTTGCAAACGAGCAACATATCTTAATGATTTAATATATTTCTTTAATTCTTCTTCTGATAATGATTGTCTATATTCCACTTCTCTCTTAAATTCTTCTTTTATTTTTTCCTTTGTCTTTCTTTGTTCAGGATCTATTTCCCACATTTTTGAACTGATAAATCGCAAAACAAAGTCATTCATTGAATTTTGTACACCACTAAAAGAAACATCCATTGATATAGTAGGATTAGAAACAAATGCTTTCATCATTTCATTTGTTTTATCAATTACCTGATATGACTTTTCCAATGGATATCCTAAATCATGGGTCAAGGCAATAATTGACCACATTGCTATTTTTTCATAATTATTAAATTCATATTCTTCATTTATAATTATTTCTTTTAAAAATTTACCATTATCTCTTAGCAGAAGATTTATCCCAAGCAACCATACTCTAAATACATGTATAACATGATCACGGTAATAATTCACACTTCCATATAAAGTACTTTCAAAATTTGTATATTGTTTGAAAAACAGAGATAATTCTTCAATTCCATATGCAAATGGTTTCTTATTAGTAATTTGTTGAAAAGGTTCTCTTTTGTCAAAATATCGTAGACAAACTATAGATTTCTCTAAAATTAACGACCATAATTTAATTATTTCATCTTTATAGCTATATATTTTATATTCATCATCGTCTTCTCTAAGAATAATTTTCTTCAAATTTTCTCTTATATCTGAATCAAGCGGATAATTACCATCATATTTTCTCTCCAAATCGTTAGAAAGAATATTCGATAATCTCCTATAATATTTTCTTAATTCATCTAGATTATTCTTATCAGTATTCATCAAAATGCCTATAATATTGGCTCATGCAAGTCTCACATGTGTCAACTTCCTGGAATGACTCGAGTAGTGAACGTATCTCTTGAAGATATTGAGAAGAGTAATAAATATCCTTAAGACGCTTATTCTCTACATTATCAGGAACAATGTCATCAACTATGGTAAATATGTCATCTTTAAAAGCTTCGCATGGATATACGTTTCCATCATAACGTATATCCAGCTTTATAGTTCCAGCCATACAATTCATTTTTTCTGAACAGGCTTGAAATGGAATACCAAGACGTATGCCTTTCCGATAATATTCTCGATAATCAAGCAACATATCATGAACAATATCGTATTCCTCTTCAGACAACAATGTCGTTTCTTGATGTTCAATAGTTCTTCCTTGATTGACAAGACGCAAGAAGCTTATACGTGAAACACCAAGCATTTTGCATAACGCAATCACTTCAGGAATCAGCTTGTAATTGATTTTCATCGGCACCATGTGCGCTTCAACAACAATTCCCATCGCAACTGCAGTTTGAATCGTCTGCTTCATCATTTCAAATCCGCCAAATGATGTCCCCATGATTTCATCATATGTATTGGAATCAGCCGCCTCCACATTCACAATCAATTTCTCAATTTTTCCAACCAGTGTTTCTAGTACTTCAGAAGGAACACTTGAAGGCTTCCCATCAACATATGTCACCCCGCTACTATAGATATAGTTCTGGAGTCCATGCTCATGGATGTAATCCACCACTTCCAGTAATTCTGGATAAAGGAACGGTTCCCCTCCCGAAATACATATCGTACCCGCACCAAGTTCCTTTGCATCATCAATCACTTCCTTGACAATATCAAAAGGCAAACACGTCATGGCCTCCGGACATGACAAGGAAGAACAATGAATGCAGCGGTTTGGGCATCGCTGTGTCAATTCAAGAGTTATTTCATTCAATGGCATAAGCGTAAAAACAAATCGCCATCAATATGTGGTTTATATTCCAATCTAGCCGGAATATTCCATTTTGGCGGAAACATATAGGAAATGGCAACTAGTGATTCCTTATATCGTTGCTTGATTCGTGTATTTCCCAATTTCAATTCGGGCATCTTCGCCCGCAGGTACTTGTCTGTCTCACAAAAACAGTTTTGGAGGTCAATCAACGTCGGTGTGTGATTTGGAAGTGATTTAAAATGGTCATATCCATATCGACTGGCAAGTTCATGGTAGTTGTCAGACACAAAATGAATGGCATCCTCAAACACCTCTCCAAATTGACTGAAACACTTCTTGATCCCCCTGATAGCCCCGATACCAGCCTTGACAAATGAATTCTCGTCAAAATTCACATATGGCGAGTAATTGAAATCAATAGCATACTGGTAAGCCAAGAACTCACCTATCAGCGAACAGCCTTTCAGAAGTTCATAGACTTTCTCCAGTGACGACGATTCCAAAATCCTGTCCAGCAGATGCGTGTCCAACACTTCCTTCTTCACCATGGTCAGCCACTTTTCATGTTTCGTCTTCAGGTAATCGTATCTTTGATGACTACCCGCCATCATGTAGGCATTATTGAAAAGCGGATGTGTGAACTGATAGACAGTCAGTAACTGTGATATTTTATGAGGATCAAAATTTCTTGTTGTGATTGGCTCATCCAAGCTTTTATTTAAAAAGCTCCATGTCTCCGGCTTGTTGAAAATCTTGAAAACAAGTATCCGCAACAAAACATCCTCTGGTGAATATCGGTCTAAATCCTTGTAGATGACCTCATGGATCAAAAACTGGCTCACCCGATCCGTCGCACGATAGACATTGGTAAATTTATATTCTTTGAGAATAGTGTCATCTGTCCATTGGTTGGCATTCTTTCCCTCGCATTTCCGCCAGAAAATATTCATGCGCTCCTGCATGAAATAGAAATAATAGCGGAAAACCGCATCATTCGGGATGATGTCGCTATGCCTCTTCATCGCTGTTCAGATTCGGGAGAGTAATCGGAGAAAGATCAAACTCTCGCCAATTACACGGATCACCATGGATACCTTGTCCATATTCTTCTTCAAGCCAATTAACAAAGGCATTGATTTCAGTGTCATGGCCTGCCAAATCCATATACTGCATATTCCCACGCCTATTTCCCTCACTGAAATTTATGTAGGCAAACTGAATTGGTAATAAAGGGCAATTCTCTCCAAAATAATAAAATGTTCTTGATATCAGAACCTTTTCACATCGTGTATCTCTTCGAAGATGGCCTTCGTTCACTGTACCATCATTATTACTATGAGCGCATGGCTCTTGGATATAACCTTCTACCTCAAGATTATGATGATACACATTATCGCCATACATTTGTACCAAAGAACCATTCAAAACTGGTTTCTTGCAGATGAATCGCCTGTCATTCCAATACTGGTCAAATGTCAATATTTCCTCCACCTTCATAGCATAGATGATATGTCCTTCATTTCCCATGGCAATGCTACCCAAGCCGACGATCCAGTCCCCTATATGGAGATACGGATTGCCGCGTATCTGTCCCTTGCACGCAGCCAATGTCAGATAGCCATGGAATGGATTAGGAGCAAATCCATAATCATGCTGAACTTTATAACGAAAACAATTCATATATCAACTGCATCTGATATGAATAATATTTTGTATGGGAGTTGCAGGAGTCCCATTAGGAGCCTCAGGCACTGGTACATCACCATTGAGCATTCCTGAAAGTCTGTCCAAGGAATTCCAGCCTATCAGGCAATTGCCATACCGTTTGAAAGCCTCGGGCAATTCGACATTATCCCGACATCCATAGTCATAGATTCCAATAATCTGCTTGCCCTGGTTATGGGCATTCTGAATTTCGTAATTCACCCATGCTCGCTCATGGGTATGCTCTCCAATGACAACAATGACCGTCCCAGCCCAACGAATACCTGCACGAAGTTGTTCGGCAATAGTCGCATTGGTTACTTGGCGACCATTTCTTACAAGCCCACCATCCCTGTCTTCCTCGGCAGAACTATTACGGACAGTACATCCTGCTGCGTCAAGACGTTCCTGCAAGACACGCATTCTCTCCACATCGCCACTATAGTGGCTGATGAAAACATTGTGCAAATCAGCCATTATCTACAAAACTTCTTTTGAAGTCCCTTCAACACAAGAGAAACTATTTCCATCACATTGACTGAATGGAAAAGCCGTTTGTTTTCTTCCTCTGTGAGACCATTGTTTAGATCATTGATGCCAATTCCATCCAAAACGGTATAATCAATAGCCTGTCCTTTTGAATCATAATATTCGTACAACCTACTAGTTTTGGCATCACTTAAGGCAAGCTGCTTCAATGTATCAGCACTTACCCCATCCTTCTTTTCAATGATATCCACAAGTAATTTAGCTGCACCTCCGAATCCACCTATCAGATATATCGGATGATTCTTTCCTTTTGCTATGATGAACTCCTCCACAATACCCGCCATTCTGCCTGTGAAACCGCTTGTCTTGCCACCGACCAAAATGCGAGCGACAGCTTCCTCTTCTTCCATTTGTCGCATCATGGTCAAAGATGTTGCCCACATGTAACGAATTTCAGTATTTATAGGAGGTACAAATTCATTCTGAATGTCTTCTGGAACAGTGTCTGAAGGTGGTATTACCTTTAATAAATCAACTCGACTATTCCTATATTCGAGTTCCTCGCTTGAGGTCATGCTATTGTATAATGGCCAAGCAATGTAGTTACGGAAGTAGAATATATCTGGATTCTCCTTTTCATATTGTCCGTACTGATTCGATAGGTCACGGAAAATGTCTGTAAAGCCCCCCTTTCGCAAATCGCCTCCGTATATCATGCGCCCTCTGGCTTTCAAGATATGGCGAGACAATTCCGTCGTTAGGTCACGTAACATTTCTTTGCCAATCCCAAGAATGGATAAATCATTACTGTCTGCCACAGATATGGCAATCTGTCTCTTATCTAGATTCATATCATTCACAAGATATTCCATCGGTGTCTTGAAATCCTTCGTATGTGGGGCCTTTAGCATGATTTTTCTCAAAACTTCCATCTCCTCATTACCCAGCGGGGGCTCTGGATAATAGATGATATTTTTCCCATCCTCAATTATTGATAAACTGTATGCCTCTGGAGAACATGGAAGATAATCTGAACTATCATCACAAATGGATCTGAGAAGCTGTGATTCATATCGATAATCAATAGCTGTTCTCAACAGCAAATTGATGACGGGCCGCCAATCATCATGATAAACAATACCCGGAACATTTCCAATATAAGGAAACAGTCTGTCCGCTTTATCCCTTAGCAAGGAGACCACAACAATAGGGACTTTCTTTTCTTTGGCCGTCAATGTCTCAATACGACACCATTCACGTGATGAGTAAGTATCTGTTAAGAGAACAAGCAAAAGTGAATTTCTGATATTGTTCTTTATTTGGTCGGCAAAACTGTAACCATCGAGGAGATCATGAACATCAAAGAAGCTAGCAAGCTTCGTATCTGAGAAAAGGAAGTGGCGTACCTCTTGAGCCTTCTTTACTCCAAGATTATTAACATCTCTTTTTGAATGGCTGATAAAAATGGAAAGCTTGGCAGTATCACATTCAGAAAGAAATCGAATGGTTGTATCATACAACCGTGTTTTGAAATCCTCAAAATCATGGAAAATACTATCACAGCTTGGCGTAATCATCTGCTCCTTGCTTAACTCCGCCAGAAAAGCAAAAGCATAGCTGCATAATTTTATCCCAACGATCTTCAGATGATTGTCATGCCGAATAATGAAGCTTTTTATATATGCCCGCCACCGTTCAGAGCAAAGCATTTTGTCATCAATAAGCAAAAGAATCAAATTCTTCTGACTACCAGACTCCACCATTTCACCTATTCCACTATCATCTCCTGCGGTGAAATACACGGGTATATCCAGTCCGTCCATAT
>JAEEGL014739679.1_pt1 | contig 27050 bp, 24 predicted proteins | sample 9134231 | NCBI WGS metagenome assembly JAEEGL01 (sample SAMN16246548, study PRJNA631951) | gut metagenome | biome: gut microbiome; feature: rumen; material: fiber-attached | host: Bos | place: Iran: Karaj | collected 2018-10 | reverse complement strand
CAGACAAGGCTGCTTACCCAATCAACGCAATGGGTATTTCAAAGGCTATGATGGAAAAGGTAATCGGAGCAAATGCACGTGTTGCAGCAGGCAAGACTACAATTTGCTGTACACGTTATGGTAATGTTATGTGCTCGCGTGGTTCGGTTATTCCTCTCTTTATCGACCAGATAAAGGCCGGCAATCCTATCACTATCACAGATCCAAATATGACACGTTTCCTTATGAATCTTGATGAGGCTGTTGCTCTTGTTATGTTTGCATTTGAGCACGGTGAGCCAGGTGATTTATTTGTTCAAAAGGCTGATGCTTCTACAATCGGAGATTTGGCAAAGGCTGTTCAGCAGCTCTTTGGAGATACAGGTACAAAGATTATTGGTACTCGTCACGGAGAGAAGCTTTTCGAGACACTTATGACAAATGAAGAGTGCGTTCGCTCTATCGATATGGGCAACTATTATCGCGTTCTTCCAGATGGTCGTGACCTCAACTATGACAAGTTCTTTGTAGATGGTCAGGTTCACACAATGGCTAATGAGGCTTACACAAGCCACAACACAAATCGTCTTGATGTTCAGGGCACTGTTGACAAGATTATGACTACTGATTATGTAAAAGAGATGTTAGAAAGTTGGAACAAGTAAATGAAAGACAAAATTAAATGGTTTGTAATTTTGCACTTGATTATATTGGTATTTACTGCAAATACTATCTGTGCAAAATTTGCTGGAAAATATGATTTCTTGAGTATTAAATGGATTTTCTTCTATGGATTAGTTGTAGGTATTCTTGGCTTCTATGCTATTGCATGGCAGCAGGTACTAAAGCACCTACCTCTAATTACAACATATGCAAATAAGGCCGTTACAACTATTTGGGGTCTCATCTGGGGATTTCTCATCTTTGGAGAACAGATCACTATTCAAAAAATAATTGGTGCAGTAGTGGTAATATTTGGAGTTTACCTTGTTGTTGCTGGTGATGAGGAGGTAAATGATAATGACTAAATATGCACTTATAATTCTTTTTGGTACATTTATCGCTTCGTGCTCACAGATAGTACTCAAGAAGGCTGCTGAAAAGGAGTACCCAAGCAAGATTGCAGAATATCTCAATCCTATGGTTATGGGCGCTTACATTGTTTTCTTTGGAGCTTCACTTTGCTCAGTACTTGGATACAAGGGAGTGCCACTTTCACTTGGCCCAATTCTCGAGGCTACAGGATACATTTGGGTTGCTGTACTTGGCAAGATTTTCTTAAATGAGAAAATCGGTGCAAAGAAGGCAACTGGTTTATTAGTAATTATTATTGGTATTGTAATTGCTAGCTTTGGTTCAGATATCGTAAATGCGATAATTTCAATGTTTTAATAGGAATAGAAAATGAGTAAAAAAACAAAAGGTATCGTAGGAACCACTATCGTAATTACGATACTTACCTTGTGCTTTAAGCTGCTAGGCTTTGTAAAGCAGGCCGTAGTAGCTTACTTCTTTGGCACGACTGATGCGACAGATATATATTATGTTGCCTTCAATTTTGTTGGTACATTATCATCTGCTTTTATCAGGGCAATCACTATTTCTCTCGTAAGTATTTACACTCATTGCCTAGTGCAAAGAGGACGAGATGCTGCATCAAAGCTTCTCAGTGCTTGTCTTGAGCTATTAGTTCCGATAGTGCTTGTGGTGTTGCTATTCACTTATATTTTCACACCGCAAATTGCCCACATTTTGGCACCAAGCTATGACGCAGCAAAATCCATACTTCTCCAGGAATACTTAAGAATTTGTTATCCATTCTTCTTGTTCGCAGTGGTGACACTGGTTTGGACATCCCTGATGGATGCCAACAAGGATTTTGTGGTCAGTCGTACAGAGTCGGCCATAACTAGTATCGTGACAATTTCATGTTGTGTGCTTTTATACAATGTGCAGGCGGTTACATCTTTGGTAATTGCCCAGTATTGTAGCTATATTATTTTTGGAACACTACTTCTCATTCGGGGAAGACGCTATTTCAAATTTGCGTTTATTTCCTTTAAGGATGTTCCAGAAATAAGGACTGTATTGCTTACCGCATTACCGCTTTTTGTGGGCAATTCAGTATCTCAGATAAATAAGATTGTAGATAACGCACTTTCTACAGGACTAGGGGAGGGAAATGCATCGGCACTTTCCTACGCCACAGTTCTTGAAGATTTTGTCAGCGTAATTCTTGTAAATAATGTTGTTGATATTTTATATGTAAATTTCTCCACCTATTCAGCGGAGGGAAATTACGACAAGCTTATCGACACAATGAAAAAGGCAATCAATGTAATGATTTGCATCATGATTCCAATTACGATTGTTACCTGCATGTGCGCGGAGAATATAGTTTCTATCGCATACAAGCGAGGCAACTTTACACAGGAATCTGTTCTCATGACCAGTGCAGCGCTGATCGGTTACGCAGTTGGTTTTACCAGCATGGGTGTGAGAGATATCGTCCTTCGCGGGCTTTATTCCTTCAAAAATACAAAGGGACCGATGATTACAGGTTTCTTTGCCGTTGGTGCTAATATCATGTGTAGTGTTATTCTCTCAAGGTTCATTGGTATCATGGGTATTGCGATAGGTAGCTCGGTGAGCTTGACTGTAAACTTTTTAATCAACTCGCGAATGCTGAAAAAACACATTCCCCAGTACAAGTTTAGAGCCCACATACCAACGTTGTTAAAGCAAATCCCTGGGGCAGCTTATGCAGTGATTGTTGTTCTGCTAGTTAAACATTTCTTGGATAACAATATTCTCGTGTTTGGTTTGTCGGCAGTACTTGCACTAGGTGGCTATGCAGTGATAATCGCGCTCATGAAAATTGAGGAAGTGGAATATATAAAATCAAAGGTAATTAGGAGGATTAAGAAATGATCCCAGTAATGAATGTTCAGAGACAGTATGCGTCTCTTCAGGAAGAGCTTGATTCAGCAGCACTTGAGGTGCTTCACTCAGGCGGATATATTTTAGGACCAAAGGTTGCAGATTTTGAAAAGCAGTTTGCTGAGTATTGTGGTGCCAAGTATGCAGTTGGTGTTGGCAATGGTACAGACGCCCTTGTAATTGCACTTCTTGCTGCAGGTATTGGCGCAGGCGATGAGGTTATCACAACTGCTATGACTTTTGTTTCTACAGCAGAGGCAATTGCTCAGGTAGGCGCAACACCTGTATTTGTAGATATTGAGTCAGATACATTTACAATGGACCCAAGCAAGCTTGAGGCTGCTTTCACATCAAAGACAAAGGCTGTTATTCCTGTTCACATTTATGGTCAGGCTGCTGATATGGATGAGATTAATAAGATTGCTCATTCTCACGGTGCTATCACTATTGAGGATTGTGCACAGGCTGCTGGTGCAAAGTACAAGGGACGCCGCACATGTTCTCTTGGAGACATTGCTTGCGTAAGCTTTTTCCCAACAAAGAATCTTGGGGCTGCAGGTGACGCTGGTATTATCGTTACTAGCAACGAGGATTTATACAAGGGCTGCATGGCTTATCGTGTGCATGGCTCAGGTATGAACGGTGCCTACACATACGCAAGACTAAACGGTCAGGAATTTGACGAGAGCAAGATTGATTTCCACGGAAATCTTCCAAAATACTACAACTACTTAGTTGGATTTAATTCTCGACTTGATGCACTTCAGGCAGCAATGCTTGCTGTAAAGCTTCCACATCTTGATGATTGGAACGAGCGTCGTCGCCAGATTGCAGCTATCTACAATGAAAAGATAACAAATCCACTTTTCACAAAGCCAGTAGTAGCGGCAAACAATGAGCACATTTTCTATGTATATCCTGTAAAGGTAAATGACAGAGCAAAGTTTAGAGCGTACATGGAGGAGAAAGGAATCGCAACAGGCGTTTATTTCCCAGTTCCAATGCACGAGCAGTCTTGTTTTGGAAAGCTTGGCTACAAGCATGGCGATTTCCCAGTTGCTGAGGATTTGGCAGAGCATGGTGTTACAATTCCAATGTTCCCAGAGCTCACAGACGAGGAAATTCAGACAGTAATTGATGCAATGAATGCATATACAGAATAAAGGATTTGACCAGCCCCTAGCTAATAAGGGGCTGGTTTTGCTTTATAGTCAAAGGGGTGTTATAATCCTATTTATATAGACTGAATATTATTGAGGAGGTTTATCAAATGAATATGAAAAAAATCATCGCAAGATCTTTATTATTATCAATGACTGTTGTTGCATTTATTTCTTCTTCAAATGTTGCAGAGGCGAAAGTTTATGGATACGATTTGACAGAAGAGAATTTCCCAGCAGCAGATTACGCTGACCGCTATGAGGACTTAAAGGCTGCATTTGGAGATGATGCTACAGCTCTTTATGACCACTACAAATACTTCGGCGTGCAGGAAGGCCGTATTGTATTGATTACAAAGGATGTCCTTGATACTCAGCCAGAGACAGCCGTTAATGAGGCAAAGAAGTATGCCATCGATGTTTTGGCTACAATCATTAATGACGATATGACTGATGCTGAGAAGGTACAGGCTGTAGAGGCATGGATGTCTGAGAATATTACTTATGGACTTTCTGAGGATAATAGCTGCTATCACATTACCGGTGTTATGCAGTCTGGCCCTGTATTAGAAGAGGGCTATGCAGAGACTTTTGAGTTCTTTATGGATGCAGCTGGAATTGAGTGCATCACAACAAATGACTTAAAGGCTAATAAAGTAAATGTGGATGGTACATGGTATGATGTAGATATTCACAATGGAATTCTCTTTTAGCAGTTTAAATAAACTCTTTAATGTGCTAAAGTATAAGGAGCTCGTGTTTGGCGGGCTCCTTATTTTGTTTTAGGAGGTAGAATTAATGAGTAACGGAATTGGTACAAAATGTGTGCAGGCAGGATATACTCCAGGAAATGGTGAACCACGCCAGATTCCAATTATCCAGTCTACAACTTTTAAATATGATACAAGCGAGGATATGGGAAAGCTTTTTGACCTTGAGGCATCGGGCTATTTCTATACAAGACTTCAGAATCCTACAAACGATTATGTCGCTGCAAAGATTGCAGCCCTTGAGGGTGGTACAGCAGCCATGCTTACATCATCTGGTCAGGCAGCCAACTTCTTTGCATTATTCAATATTTGCGAGTGCGGCAGTCACATTGTAGCATCATCATCGATTTACGGTGGAACCTTCAATCTTATTGATGTAACAATGAGAAAGATGGGAGTAGAGGTGACATTCGTTTCTCCAAACGCATCAGAAGAAGAGTTAAATGCAGCATTCAAGGACAACACACGTGCAGTGTTTGGTGAGACTATTGCAAATCCAGCTCTTACAGTTTTGGATATTGAGAAATTTGCAAAGGCTGCCCATGAGCATGGCGTGCCTCTTATTGTTGATAATACATTCCCGACACCAGTAAACTGCCGACCAATCGAATGGGGAGCTGATATTGTTACACATTCTACAACAAAGTATATGGACGGCCATGGCGCAGCAGTAGGTGGCTGTATCGTAGATTCAGGAAAGTTTGATTGGATGGCTCATGCAGACAAATTCCCAGGACTTTGTACACCAGATGACAGCTACCATGGAATCACTTATGCTGAGAAGTTTGGTAAGGAAGGTGCTTTTATCACAAAGGCTACAGCTCAGCTTATGCGTGACTTTGGATGCATCCAGTCACCACAGAATGCATTCCTACTAAATCTTGGCCTTGAGTCACTTCACGTACGTATGCCACGTCACGTTGAGAATGGACTTGCAGTTGCAAAATTCCTAAAAGAACAGCCAGAGGTAAAGAAGGTAACTTATCCAGGACTTGAGGGAGATGAGTATTACGAAATCGCTCAGAAATATCTTCCAAATGGCGGATGCGGTGTTGTATCCTTTGAGCTTGAAGGTGGACGTAAGGCTGCAGAGTCATTTATGAAGAAGCTCAAGCTTATCGCAATTGAGACACATGTTGCTGATGCACGCAGCTGCTGCTTGAATCCAGCTACATCTACTCATCGTCAAATGTCTGATGAGCAGCTTGAGGCAGCTGGCATCCCAGCAGGACTTATCAGAGTATCTTGCGGTCTTGAGGATAGCGCAGATCTTGTTGCTGATATTGCACAGGCTTTGAAATAGAAATAAATATAAGGTAAAATAGCATAGAATGCATTAATGAGATGGTAAAAGTTACCATCTCTTTTTTTAGGAGTAATTATGCTTTTTAATTCATATATTTTTATTTTTCTATTTTTACCAATTTGCATAGTAGGATATTTTCTGCTTAACAAGACAAAGAAATATCAGCTAGGACATGTATTTTTGCTGGGCATGTCATTGTGGTTTTATGGATATTTCAATCCAGCCTATTTGCTAATTATTATTTCAAGCGTTTGTGTGAATTATCTTGTTTATTTGTGGATGAGTCGCCTGCAGCAGAAGGAGTCTGTGGAAAACAGAGGGCGTCTTAAAGCCTGCAAGCCAGTGATGATACTTGGTGTGGCAATTAACCTTGGCATTATTTTCTATTTTAAGTACATGGATTTCTTTATTGAGAATGTAAATGCCATTGCTAAAACTGACTGGCCACTTATGCACATTATGCTTCCTCTTGGAATTAGCTTTTTCACATTCCAGCAGATTTCATTTATTGTGGACACTTACCGAGGCGAGGTTCCAAAGTATGACTTCTTGACTTACAGCTGCTATGTCACATTCTTCCCTCAGCTTATTGCTGGACCAATTGTTACTCATGATGAGCTGGTTCCGCAGCTTTATGATGAAAGCAAAAAGACTGTTAATTGGGATAATATGGCTCGCGGCTTTTACATGTTTGGAATGGGACTTGGTAAGAAGGTTCTTCTTGCGGATGTTCTGGGGGTGGCTGTCAACTGGGGGTACTCAGATGTATCTAGCCTTGGGGCGACAAATGCAATTCTCGTAATGTTGGGATATTATTTCCAGTTATATTTTGACTTTAGCGGATACTGCGATATGGCAATTGGTCTCGGTCAGATGTTGAATATTGACTTGCCAGTAAACTTTGATTCTCCATACAAGACGCTAAACATCGGAGAGTTTTGGAATCATTGGCACATGACACTTGGCCGATTCTTTACTAGATATGTGTACATTCCGCTTGGGGGAAATCGCAGGGGCAATGTTCGTACATACGTTAATTTATTTATCGTATTCTTGCTCAGCGGTTTTTGGCATGGTGCGGCATGGACATTTGTAGTTTGGTCTGTGCTAAATGGCATTTTTGTTATCGCAACGAGAATGTTTAAAAAGACCTTTAAGGAGATGCATCCAGCTCTTGGATGGCTGATTACACAAGGCTTTTTTATGTTGTCGATTGTATTCTTTAGGGCGGATACAATTGCGGATGCCATAGAATTCATAAAGCAGATTCTCTATGTGGATTTTACCAACATAGATGTGAATATCCTAGGCGCTTGCCAGACTCCATTGTTGAAATTCCTGCTTGATGGAACAGCGATTACGAATTCTTTGCCATTTATTTATGTGGGAATATATTATTTCATGTCGCTATTTATTGTTCTTGGATGCAAGAATTCTCACGAGAGGATGTTAGAGTTTGAGCCAAAGCTGGCAAAAATGCTTTGGACTGCAGTGCTTATAGCCCTTAGCATATTCTCATTTAGTGGAATCAGTACTTTCTTGTACTTTAATTTTTAGAGGTAAAAGATGTTTAAAAGTTGTAAAAGTTGGCTATTAGCCATGTTTGTGGTCCTTGCATTACTCCTGTGTTCAATGGCCTCAGTAATAATATATGTGGATCCGTATTTTCATTATCATTCTCCAATAAGTAGCCTGTACTACGAATTGGACAATGAGCGCAGTCAAAATGATGGAATTATCAAGCATTTTGAGTACGATGGAATGATAATTGGAACCTCCATGGCGGAGAATTTCAAAACCAGCGAGGCGGAGGAACTATTTGGTGGTACCTTTATAAAGGTTCCATTTGCAGGCGGTACCTACAAAGAGCAAAATGACAACATTGCCACAGCAATCGAATATAACCCTAATCTAAAGACCGTGATTAGACCGCTGGATTATGCGTATTTGATGGATGATGCCAATCGTATTCGCGATGACCTGGGAGATTATCCGGATTATCTCTATGACAAGAATCCGTTTAATGATGTGAATTATATTTTCAACAAAGACATATTGTTTAGCATTTGCCTTCCGATGTTCGAGCAATCGGCAGCCGGGGTGGCAGGAGGAGTTACAAGCTTTGACGAATATGCCAACTGGGCTGATACTGCGGAATACGGAGCAAAGGTAGTGCTTGGCGATAGAACGGAATACGCAAAGCCTTCAGAGATTCAGCCGTTTGTTGACGAGGTAAAGCAAAAGGTTAAAGAGAACATTACTCAAAATGTGGTAGAGCTGGCAGAGGCAAATCCTGATGTGGATTTTTATTATTATTTGACACCATACTCAATTGCATGGTGGGGCTCGCAAATGGAATTAGGCAATGCGCAGCGCTGGATTGAGGCGGAAGAATATGCAATCGAATTGATGCTTCAGTGCGATAATATTCACCTATATTCCTTCAATAATGAGTTTGATGTAACAACAAACCTTGACAATTACAGTGATGAATGTCATCATGGGGAGTGGATAAATACTCAAATATTAGCTTGGATATACTCTGGAACTGATGAACTTACATTGGATAACTATGAAGAGTATATCGCAGTAGAGCGTGAATTTTACCTTGGGTATGATTATGGAGAATTGTTATGATTGAAATTAAAAACATAAAAAAGAAATACAAAAGACACCATGTTCTTAATGGTGTGAATTTCACTGTGGAGCCCGGCGAGATAGTCGGGATTCTCGGTGAGAATGGTAGTGGCAAATCTACACTTCTTACGACACTGGCTGGCCTTCAAAAGCCGGATAGTGGCTTCTTTAATATCGATGGCAAAGACTTGCTAAAAAATACTCGATTGAGAAATGACTTAGTTTCATATGTTCCACAGGAGACTCCCCTAATTACTGAGCTCACAGCTTGGGATAATTTGAGGATGTGGTATCCAGCTGACAAGCTTAAAAAGGAATTGGAAGGTGGATTCCTTGCCATGCTTGGCATAGATCAGTTTATAAAGGTTCCTGTAAATCAAATGTCAGGCGGAATGAAAAAGCGTCTTACTATTGGTTGTGCCATAAATTCTAATCCAAAGCTTTTACTTTTAGACGAGCCTACTGCGGCCCTTGATTTGGTCTGTAAAGAAAGAATCTACACATATTTTGAGCAGTTTAAGAGACAAGGTGGCTCTTTGATTATTGCCACCCACGAGGTTCAGGAAATTGAGCTTTGTGACAAATGCTTTATTTTAAAGCAGGGTGTTTTAGAACCATACAAGTATGATGGAGATATTCCACATTTGATAGGAAGATTATAGAGCGATGGTAAAGTTTAAAGATTATTTGATAATACAATACAAAAGAATTTTTAAGCTGTTGCCGGGAATCGTAGCTATGATTTTGGTAGTGGCAGCATTGCTTGGGGCGGCGGGCATAGCCCTTATGTATAGCGATGCTTACAACGAAGAGCAGCAGCGATACAAGCTTGGAGTCGTTGGTAATACCGATGACGAGATGATTAGCCTTGGCGTTTACATGATTGGCACATTGGACGAGAGTCGTTACATGATTGAGCTTGTGGAATACGATGACGAAGAGACTGCTAGGGCTGCAATGCGCCAGGCGGAGATATCAGCGTATATCGTAATTACGGAGGAGTTTAGCGATGCATTAAATGCAATGACAAATGATGCAAAGCTTAAGTACTATGCAACCTCGGGACAAAAGGGAATCTCAAACGTAATGATGGATGAGATTGCGGCAATTGCCACTAATATTATCGTTTATTCTGAGACTGGCATTTGCACACTTCGAGAGTTGATGAAGGAAGAGGGCTTACCAAAAGAAGTGCGACATGAGAGTATCGACAATCTCTTTATGGTTTATATCGCATCCCTTATGACTCGCACAAATGTGGCAGAAATAACTGAGCTAGGTTTATCGGATGGATTATCGACGCCTGCTTATTATTTTGCGGGTATATTATCCTTCTTCATGCTATTGCTGTCGTTCTGTGCAATCTCATTTTTCTTAGGGCAAAAGAATGCTCAGTACAAGTTCATGAGCTCAAAGGGAATTACTGCTCCATTTCAGGTTGTGGCGGAGTATATCCCATTCTTGACGATAAATGTTATTTGCACAGCGGTAACTCTTGGTGTGATGTATACGGTAATGAGGTTTGGAATATTCTCCATAGAGGAGCTTGAAGCCGACACCGTCGGAGGAATGATTTCCTTTGGAGCTAGCCTGCTTCCTGTGTGCGTTATGTTCTCGGCACTTGGATTTATGATTTTTGAGATTCTCATAGGAGTAATTAATAAAATTCTCGTTGCCTTTATGCTCTATATTGGCATGGGTTATGTGTCAGGATATTTTTACCCAAAGACATTCTTCCCAGGGATTGTTCAGAGAATTGGTGAGCTGCTTCCATCGGGTATTGCATTTACCTACATGGGACAGGTTTTAAAGTACGACCATGTTATGAACTATATTTTTGTGATGTTCGTATATACGATAATATTCTTAATTGTTGCGACGATTTTGCGTCAGCAAAAGATTAGATAGACTATGAAATATTTACTATTATTTAAAAGATTATTAAAAAAGAAAAGTTATATTGTCATGCTTTTGGTGGTGCCTCTTATGGTATTCATGCTCAATATAATGAGCACGGCGGATGCAGGGCTAATGACAATAGGCGTCTATATTCCATCAGACGATGAATACTCAATGAGGTTTCGACAGGATTTGGCGGACAACCCGGGTTCATTACAGTTCATTTTCTATGACAATGAAGAGACTTTAATAGAAGATGTGGAGCGTCAGCGGTTAGCAGAGGCTTGGATTGTTCCAGAGAATTTTGAAAAAACTGTAATGGATATGGCTGAAAAGGGGAGGACAAAGGAAAAGATTCAGATTGTCATCAGAGAATCTGGCCTTACCCACATGCTTGGCCGAGAGGTTTTGTGCAGCCGAGTATACCCTATGGTTGCCAGACAGATTGCTATCAATTATTCATCAGAAAAGGTATATGGCGAGAATATCACCGAAGAGCAGCTGCAAAAAATTATTGATACCTATGACGGCTACAGTATAAATGGAAATCTTTTTGAGATGGGATACATTGACAAAAGCGATGGGGATACATCGGATGACCTTAATTATCTCATGATGCCACTTCGTGGAATACTTGCCCTTTGGCTATTGCTTTGTGGTGTGGCTGCATCAATGTATTACCTCGAGGATGAGAAAAATGGATTGTTTGTATGGTGGAAGACCAAGGTGCCACTAGTGAGAGATTTTCTTTATTATTTGGTAATTGTTTTGATTCCATCAATTATGGTTCTCATTGGATTGGCTTATGGCGGAGTATTTACCACTTTTGGCCGTGAGGTAATTGCTATACTATTATATGATTTTGCGGTAATTACTTTGGCAAATGTACTTCGATTATTGATACGTTCAATAAAGGGATTGGGCATTGTTACACCTATATTAATAATGGCCTCAGCTATATTCTCTCCAGTGTTTATCGACATCAAGGAGGGACGACAATTACAAAAGCTTTGCCCCACTTTCCATTATTTGTATTGCATTCATGATCAATATTTTGTAAAATCATTATTGATTTATGGTATATTATTGTTAATATTATGGTATTTATTCAATACTTTATACCATCATTTTAAATAAAACAGGGAGGAAAAAATATGTTTTGTTCTAAATGTGGACAGGAACTAAAAGAAAATCAAAAGTTTTGTCCAAAGTGTGGTACTCCAGTTGCTACAAAAGCAAAAGAGGTTGAGGTTCCAGCAGTAGAGGAGCCAGCAGTAGAGGAGCCAGCAGTAGAGGAGACTACACCAGTAGTAGAGGAGCCAGTAGTTGAAGAGGTAGCCCCAGTAGTAGAGGAGCCAGTAGCTGAAGAGGCAACTCCAGAAGTTGAGACTCCAGCAACAGAGGCTGCTGAGTCAGAGGAGCTTCCAACAGTTGATTCAGTATTAGAGGCGAAGGCTCAGGCAGAGCAGAACCCTCAGCCAGAGGCAGCGCCAAGTAGCATGTATGGTGAGTCAGAGTTCAGCTCAATTCCAGCAGAGCCAGTAAAGAAGAAAGTCGGTGCAAAGACATGGTTTATCATTGGTCTTATTGTAGTGATTGTTGCAGCAGCTGTTGCGGCAGGTTTCTTCTTCTTTAAGGCAGCTTTTGCTAGTCCAAAGAAGCTTATGAAGGATGCACTTGTAAATTATGTAGATGACGCCTTTGGTAACAGTGAGGAAATCTACAACCAGAACGCAGGTGTAGTAAATGGTGAGGGTACAGATGGAGTTCTTTCAGCATCACTTACTTTAGATGATGGTCTTAGAGATATTCTCGAGGATACAGGTGTAGATCTTGATTGGCTTGATAACGCATCTGTTACAATGAAGGTTGCTAGAGATGATGATGTTCTTTCAATGGATGTTATCGGTAGTCTTAATGATGTTGATATTGCGACTTTAGTATATGTTCTTTCAATTAGTGACCAGATGGGTTATATGCAGTTGCCTGAGTTCTCAGATAAGTACTTGTCAATTGATTTCTCTGAGGAAGAGGATTTGAACGAAGTGTTCGATATGCTCAGCAGCGCACTTGAGAATAATTCAGAGGCTCTTTCAATGGAAGATGTTAGAAAGCTTGCAACAAAGTACACAGGCATAGTTGCTGGTGAGCTTGATGATATTGAAAAGGACAAGGAAGAGCTTGAGGTTGATGATGTTGCTCACAAGTATTATGCACTTTCAGCAACAATCGACACAAAGACAGCTTCAAATATTGCAGTAGCAGTTGGAAAAGAGATTCTCGATGACAAGGAATTAAAGGAAGTAATGAGAATCTTCTACGATTCAATGAGCGCTCAGTACTACTATTATGATATGGATGATTTTGATAGCTGGTACGATGATTTCCTCGAAGAAGTAGAGAATATGGTAGATGAGCAGGAGAAGCTTTCTAAGCAGTACAGCAAGTATGATGAAGGCGATGAAGAGCTCGGAGAATTTATCGTTTACGTAGATATGAAGGGTGAGCTTAAGGGCTTTGAATTATCTAGCGATAGCGTAGGAAAGTTCTACTTCTACTATCCAGAGGATGGCAAGGACTTCGGTCTTGATATCGGATTCGAGGAAGAATATGGTTCATCAGCTCGCTTCTATGGTTCTGGTACAAAGTCTGGCGGAAAGGTTGACGGAGAGTTCAAGTTTGAGTCTGATGATGAAGAATTATTCAAGGTTGAAGTAGTTGACTTTGATGAGGATGACTACGAGAAGGGCCAGCTAAACGGTGAGTTTATTGTTTCACTTGGCGATGATGTTTACCTTGGATATGACGAGTTTAGCCAGATGATGGCTTCAATGAAGTATGACTTCGTATTTGAGTCTTCAGATTCACAGTCAAACTGCAAGATGTCCCTTACAAATGGAGGCACAAGCTTTGCAACATTAACACTTGGTGTTTCTTATGAGGATGTAGATGCTCATTCAGTTCCTTCTGATGCACTTGATGTAGAGGATTCTTCAGCAGAGGATGAGTACATGAGTAGCGTAAGCTTTGATGAGTTTATTAGCAACCTCAAGAAGGCAGGAGTTCCACAGGATTATCTTGATATGATTGAGGAAGAGTTACAGTGGTTAACATACTAATATATTAAAATTAACGCCTAGTCAGCGATACTGGCTAGGCGTTTTATTATACTTTCTTTTAAAACATCTGTTGAAATGGGAAAGGTTTTCAAACCCCACCTGCTGAGAAATCTCTAGTATGCTTTCCTCGGTCGAAAGAAGTAATCTGGCGGCCATGGAAAGCCGGTAGTCATTTAGATAAGTGACAAAGCTGACACCGAAGGTTTCTTTGAAGAATCGCATGAAATGTGATTCTGAGAATCCGGCGAGACTAGCCATTTCGGCAACGGTCATTTGCTCGCTGTAGTGTAGCTCAACGTATTTGATAACTGGCTTTAGTTTATCTATTCGTTTGTTGCCAGTGATATCCAACTTTTCCTCGTATAGAGTAACTAAATTAAATAGTAATAAAAACATATTGCCTTTGATGGCTAAGCCCCAGGCGCCTTCTCTATGAGTGGAAATGTTGTCGTTTGAATCCAAGTAGCGTCTAATGCTCTCATAGCCGGTTACACCGTGGCGGAAAATATGTGGGATATCTACGTCGTTCTGAAAGAAAGGCAGGAGAAAAGTATCGTAGAAGTCATCTGTAGCGGAGGAGAACATTTTTGTATCAAAAAGAATATTCTCGTATTCCATGGAATCGTCTTTATGTTGGTAGATGCCGTGCACCCTGCCAGGGAGAATAAAGGCAATGTCTCCTGCAGACACCTGGTGCTCCTTAGCGTCGATTACAATTGTCCCGATTCCTTTTTTGATGTAGATAAATTCTGCATCCTCATGCCAGTGCAAAGGAACGCTATCAAAGTCTAGCGGAATAGTACAAGGATAGGTGTTGTATGGAATTGTATAGTCAAAGTGACTGGTACTTTCATGTATCGCTTGATACTCATTTATATTAATCATATTTAAAATGAAGAACTGCCATTTGAATTGCCTTCGGCGTGGCAGTTCAGTGCAATTATTTTTGCATAAACGCAAAAATAAATGCTTTTGATAGAATAGTATCACTTTTTAATAGATTTCCGCAAGCCGTAATGTGTATGACAGCATTATACTCATAGTAGTTAATAACAAGGCTTGAGAATGTAACAGGCGGACTATAAAAGGAGGATAACATGACAGCTAATGAGTATATTAAGGTAAGATTTGGCAGACACATGAATCAATGTACAAATGAAGAGATTTATATTGGCTTGCTTGAATACATAAAAGACAAGGCAGAGGATAAGACCATCGTTGGTGGTAAGAAAAAGCTTTACTACATCAGTGCGGAATTTTTGATTGGAAAGCTTTTATCAAACAATTTGATCAACCTTGGCTTGTATGATGAAGTAAAGGCAGAGCTTGAAGCATGTGGAAAGTCACTTGCAGAAATCGAGGAAATTGAGGTTGAGCCTTCCCTTGGAAATGGTGGCCTTGGCAGACTTGCAGCTTGCTTCCTTGATTCAATTGCAACACTTGGACTTAATGGTGATGGTGTGGGACTTGCTTATCACATGGGACTTTTTAAGCAGGTGTTCAACAACAACCTTCAGAATGAAGTTCCAAACCCATGGATGTCTGAGCATAGCTGGATGACAAAGACTGAAAAGACATACCAGGTTGATTTTGGTGGCTTTAATGTCCAGTCTCGTATGTATGATATAGATGTTACTGGTTATGATTCAGTGACAACAAAGCTCCATCTTTTTGATGTTGAAACAGTAGATGAATCAATCATTAAAGATGGTATTAATTTCGATAAGAGCGAATTTACAAAGAACTTAACACTTTTCTTATATCCTGATGATTCGGATGATAATGGTAGATTACTTCGTGTGTACCAGCAGTATTTCATGGTTTCAAATGCGGCTCAGCTCATTTTGGATGAGGCTGTAGAGAAGGGTTCAAATCTTTATGATTTAGCAGACTATGCTGTAATCCAAATTAACGATACACATCCATCTATGGTGATTCCTGAGCTTATTCGACTCCTTCAGATTCGTGGTCTTACAATGGATGAGGCTATTGATGTAGTTTCAAAGTGTACAGCTTACACAAATCATACAATTCTCGCAGAGGCACTTGAGAAGTGGCCAATCCACTTTATGATGAAGGCTGTTCCACAGCTTATGCCAATAATCCGTGAGCTTCACAATCGCATTGCAAAGAAAGTGGCAGACCCTGATGTTGCCATTATTCGTGATGGACTTGTTCATATGGCTCATATGGATATTCATTACGGAATTTCCATTAATGGTGTTGCGGCTCTTCATACAGAGATTCTCAAGGAGACAGAGCTTCACAAGTTCTATGAGCTCTATCCGGAGAAGTTTAATAACAAGACAAATGGTATAACATTCCGCCGTTGGTTATTGTATTGCAATCCTGAGCTTGCAAAGCTTATTGAGGAGCTTATTGGACCAGGCTTTAAAAAGGATGCAACAGAACTTAAAAAGCTTGAGCAGTATATGAATGATGATGCTGTAGTAAATCGTTTCCTTGATGTAAAGAAAACACGCAAGACAATTCTCAAGGATTACCTCGCAAAGACACAGGGAATTCAGATTGATGATAATAGCGTTTACGATATTCAGATTAAGAGACTTCATGAGTACAAGCGTCAGCAGATGAATGCCCTTTATGTCATCAATAAATACTTTGAGATAAAGGCAGGCAAAAAGCCAGCGCGTCCAATAACTGTAATCTTTGGTGCAAAGGCAGCTCCTGCATACGTAATTGCAAAGGATATTATTCATCTCATTCTTTGCCTACAGGATATTATTTCAAAGGATCCAGAGGTGAGCCCATACTTAAAGGTTGTCATGGTTGAAAACTACAATGTTACACTTGCTGAGAAGCTTATCCCGGCTTGCGATATACATGAGCAGATTTCCCTTGCATCAAAGGAGGCTTCTGGAACATCTAATATGAAGTTCATGCTTAATGGAGCAGTGGCGATTGGTACAATGGATGGTGCAAATGTTGAGATGCATGATTTCGTTGGTGATGACAATATCTTTATCTTTGGTGAGGATTCAGACACTGTTATCAAACGTTATGCTGATGCAAGCTATTGCTCACGCGACTATTACGAGAAGGATGCAAACCTCAAGAAGTGTGTTGACTTTATAGTATCTGACGAGCTTCTTGCTGTTGGTCAGAAGGAGAACCTTGAGAGACTCTACAATGAGCTTTTAAATAAGGATTGGTTTATGACCTTCCCAGACTTTAAGGATTATTGCAAGACAAAAGAAAAGGCCTATGCTGCTTACGAAGACCGTCTCTCTTGGGGCCGCAAGATGATAAAGAATATTGCTAACGCAGGCTTCTTCTCAAGTGACCGTACAATCGCGCAGTATAACGAGGATATTTGGCATCTATAATGGGGGTGTATTCCCGTTGATTTTAGAGTTGCTTCATGTTAGAATATCTCTTAGTTGCGGCTCTATTCGAGAGCTATAGTTAGGAGGATATTATATGAGAGCATGGATTATTTTGCTCATTATTGTAGTTGTATTGGTAGTTCTTATCTTACTTCTTAATAGATGGAGCAAGAAGATGCAGGCGAAGCAGGCTGAGCAGAGAGAGCAGATGGATGCGGTTGCACAGCAGGTTTCAATGCTTATTATTGACAAGAAGCGTCTCAAGATGAAGGATTCAAGTCTTCCAGAGTCTATTATTTCAGCTACACCATGGTATGCAAAGAACTCAAAGGTGCCAGTTGTTAAGGCAAAGGTTGGCCCACAGATGATGACACTTCTTTGCGATGCTGAGATTTTTGAGGAGATTCCAGTAAAGAAAGAGGTTAAGGCAACTGTTTCAGGTCTTTACATCACAAAGGTAAAGGGGCTCCGTGGTGGAAATGCTCAGACAGAAAAGAAGAAAAAGGGTCTTAGAGCTTGGGCAATGAGAAAGCGTAAGGAGCTTGAGGCTGAGCAGACAACAACATCAAAGAAAAATAAATAATTGATTTTTAGAAGTGTAGACTAGTGTTTACACTTCTTTTTTATTTTAAATACGCTTGAGAAGTGATAAAATGTCATTGATATTGAATTTTCATGGAGGATGATATGAAAAAATTGAATTTGAAAGTAAACAAGTTAATTGTTTCGTTATTGTGCTTTGTTGCTGCAATTGTTGTAGCACCTAGTCTTACAGCAGAGGCCGCTTCTAATGATGAGGTTCAGGCTTGTGCAAAGGTATTTGATAGTGCTTACTATGCAGCAGCTTATCCAGAGGTTGCAGCAGTATTTACTGACGAGTTGGATTTGTTAAATCACTACATTTATGCAGGTATTTATGAGGGCAGAAATGCCAGCGCTACATTCAACGCTACTGATTACATGAACAAGAATCAGGATTTGATTGCTGTGTATGGCGACAATATGCCAGCATACGTTTATCACTACGTAAATCTTGGAGCTGCTGAGGGACGTGATGCTACTCCAACAACAACTATTATTGACCCTGAGTTGGATTTGCCACATCAGTACACATTACTTGGGATCTATACTACTCAGTATGATCCAGAGGCTGCACGTGGAACAAATATTGAGATTGCAGCTAGCCACGTTGACGGTACTGTTTTAGAGCCAGGCGATACATTCTCAGCCAACCGTGCAATTGGACCTCGTACTGCAGCAAATGGTTTTGTTGAGGCTCCTGTATTCATCAACAAGCAGCACGCTATGGGAATTGGCGGTGGTGTTTGCCAGGTTTCTTCTACTATCTATGCTTCAATGAAGATGGCTGGTATTAGCGCAACTGAGCGTCACCCACATTCTCTCCCTGTATACTACTTACCAGAGGGATGGGATGCTACAATTTCTGGTGATGCATTAGATCTTAAATTTGTAAATAGATATGACTCAAATCTTCTCATTGATATAGTTGCTATGAATGGCGATTTAACAGCGGCATTATATCTACAGAACTAGTTTTGACAGTTATACATTTTAATTGTAAAATATTTCGATAATTGGACAGGAGACACAGGATTCTATGTCTTCTGTCAATTTCTGCGTAAAGGGGCATGTTATGGCAAAGTTATATTTTTACTATGGCGCGATGGGGTCGTCAAAGACTGCAAACGCTCTTATGACTCATTTTAATTATGAGGAAGTTGGGCAGAGCGCTCTATTGGTCAAGCCTGAGATAGATACGAGATTTGGAGAGCGTGTTGTCCGCTCTAGAATTGGACTTGAGCATGAGTGTGTGTTCCTTGAGGACCTAATGAAGATGTCCCAAGAGGAAATTAAAAAATACGATTGTATTATTGTTGATGAGGTGCAATTCGCTACACCTGAGCAAGTGGATTATTTGTCTGATATTGTTGATTTTATGGATGTTCCAGTTGTTGCATATGGACTTAGGGCAGATTTCAGAAATATTCTGTTCCCAGGTTCAGAGAGGCTTATTGCGATTGCAGATGTAATACATGAGGTAAAGACTGTTTGCTGGTGTGGACGCAAGGCAACTTGCAATACCCGCTACAATGAAAATGGTATCGTTCGTTCTGGTCCACAGGTTATGCTGGGGGCAAATGATTCTTACGTTGCATTATGCCGAAAGCATTTCAAATTAGGACAGCTTTCGCCAGAGGAATAATAGAAAGGGCTATTAATGACATTTAGTATCGGAATTACGCTAGTATTTTTTTTATATAGTCTAGTTTGGATTCAGCTACCAGGTATGTTAATTAGCGACTTTTTGCTGCCGCGTAGATTAAAAGTATCTACTAGACTTTTATCTAGCTATTTTATAGGTTTTATTGGCCTGGCTACGGTTTATTATATTCAGTCATTGCTTTCTTGCGATTATTTGATTGCTTTGGCTGGTCCACTTTTTACGTTGCTTTTTGTTATCTCGTATTTTAGAAAAGGGCGACCTTCTCTATTCAATGCGGGAGAGCATCTTAGTGGCACATTCATAATAATATTTGTATTTCTATATGTTGTGTCAGTTGTTAATTTTCAATTAAAGTATTTATTTGCACTTTCAGGTGAAACTACACAGGTCTATCATGACTTTTTGTTCCATACGGGAAATATCGTTTCCTTGAGCAAGAGTTTTCCATCAAAAGATATTCGTGTAGATGGATTAACTTTTTTCTATCACTATTTTTATGAGCTTATTTTTGCAATGTGCAAAAATATTTTCAAGATGGATGCCTTTAGGCTCTACATGAATGGAAATGCGCTTGTGTGTGCATGGCCATTATCACTTGCTTTCATGACAGTTGGTGAGCGTATCAGAGCAGGAAGACAGTGTAAGCCAAAGAAGTTCTTTTTTTATTGTGCAGGAACGATGGTTTCTTGCATTTGCTTACTACCTTTAAATGTTGTAGGCGGTAGATTTCCTATTTCTTGGTTGGATAATCATTTGTTTGGAAATGGCAATGCAATGGGATTGGCTTTAGCCTTAATGGTATTGTGTACTGATATTTTGGTTGAGGTTTGGTATGACAAATTCTCTCTCAAAGTTATGATAGCTATTTATTTGCTATCAGCTGCTACAACCGGTTTCAAGGGAACAACTGGGATTTTGTTGGCAGCTATTACTACGATAGTTTTTGTAGTGGAATTATGTATTACCAAAAGATTCCATTTCAATAGATTATTCTATGCAATTAGCACGATCACTGGATTCGTGTTTACATATTTGGTTGTAACAGTGGGACTGAATCCATCGGGCGCCAACAATCGCTCTATGAAGCTCTCTCCGCAAGGGACTATTGATGCTAGTAGAGTAGGGCAGATACTTGGCAAGCTGGGCATAGATGCCACAAGTTTCCCATGGGTTATTCCAACGGTTGTGCTTTGCGCAATATTTATTGTTGGCCCATGTATTGTTCCTTTTACAGGATTTGTTGTCTCGAAGTTCCGTACACTAATTAAAGATGGTGTTATTGGAAATATTTTCGATTGGTTTGCAATTGGCTCAGTTATGATGGGCGTTATCGGATTTTGCTTCATAACTGTTCCTGGATTATCACAAGGATATTTTGTTATTACTAATGCAGCTTTCATATTCTATGGGGCTGTTATGTATGTAATTGATAATAGAGGAAACATCGTTTCACGATTCATGAATATTGTTTGGGGCTTTGGCATACTGCTGTTGGCGGTTGATATTGCACACTTTGGCTACGATGACTTCAAGCAAAATGCAATATATCAGCAGGAAGCGGGTGATAGAGCTGACCTCGTTTCAAAGGAGACCATGGAGGGCTATTTATGGCTACGAGACAATACCTATGACAGAGCGAGAATAGCAGTGGATAGATTCTCTGAGGAGCTTGATGAGCGTAGCATTTACTTCTATGCCAGTGCCTTTTCTGAGAGACAATGCTACTTGGAGGGATATGATTACTCTGATGTCAGTGAGAAGCAGGTTCAGGGAATGCTCGCTGTAAATGATCGGTTCTATAGCTCAGACTGGCAGGAGGCAAATGCGGCCTTTGAATTATATGACATTGATTATCTAGTAGTGACGAAAATAGGTCATCCAGACTACGAAAAAACTTGTTGGAATCTTGAATTGGTATTTGAAAATGATGATGTCAGCATTTATAGATATAACAAGCACAAGGAATAGATGAGGAATAGTATGAAAGAATTAGAATACCCATTTGATGCGGATTATTTGTTATCAAAGAAAAAGAGAATAAAGAAAGAGCTTTTGGCTGGCGATACAAAATTTATCGACAAAAAGATAGCTATTCTCGGTGGTAGCACCACGGTAAATATCATGTTGATGATGGAGCTCTTCTTGTTGAACAATGGTATTCGTCCTAGCTTTTATGAGAGCGAGTACAATAAGTATTATGAGGATGCAGTTTTCCCTAATCCTGAATTAGAGGAATTTGCGCCAGATATTATTTATGTTTGTACAAGCAACAGAAATATTACTAGTTATCCGGATTTATCAATGGATAAGGATGCTGTTGATGAATTGCTTAATAATCAGTTCGCAAAGTTTGAAACTATCTGGAAGACATTAGCAGAAAAGTATAATTGCCCAATTATCCAGAATAATTTCGAGATGCCTTTATTTAGGCTTATGGGTAATAGGGATGCGTATGATTTTCATGGTGCAATGAACTTTATTAGCCGCCTAAATCAGCGCATGTATGATTATGCTCAGTCAGCAGAAAATTTCTATATTTGTGATTTGAATTATATTTCGGCTGATTATGGTCTAAAGGCATGGGCTGATCCATTTTATTGGTATATGTACAAATATGCCATGAGCGTACCGGCAATTCCTTACTTATCTTTTAATGTAGCTAATATTATCAAGTCCCTTCTTGGTAAGAATAAAAAGGGCTTTGTTCTTGATTTGGACAACACACTCTGGGGTGGTGTAATAGGTGATGATGGCGTTGATGGAATTGAGCTCGGGCCAGAGGAGTCTGAAGGACAGGCATACACAGAGTTCCAGCGTTACCTCAAGGCACATCAGCAACTTGGTATAATATTAAATGTAGATTCAAAAAATGATTATGAGAATGCCATTGCAGGAATCAATCATCCCGATAGTGAGTTCAAGGAGTCTGATTTTATCTCTATAAAGGCCAACTGGGATCCAAAGGATAAAAACTTTGCGGATATAGCTTCTGAGCTTACTTTGCTTCCAGAAAGCTTGGTGTTTGTGGATGATAATCCCGCAGAGCGCCACATAGTAACGGAGCAGTTAAAGGGTGTGTGTGCACCAGAGCTTGATAACGTGGTCCATTACATTCAGACTATTGATCGTTGTGGTTTCTTTGAGGCGACTAATATTTCGGCGGACGATTTGAAACGTAATGAGATGTATCAGGAAAATGCTGCTCGTGCAAAGCTTCAGAGTAGTTTTACTGATTATGGTCAGTACTTGGATTCTCTTGAGATGACTGCTGAGATTGACGCCTTTGCGCCTGTGTATATGGCTAGAATTGCTCAGCTTACAAATAAATCAAATCAGTTCAATCTTACAACAAAGAGATTTACTCAGACGGAAATCGAAGAGACTGCAGCTGATGAAAATTACGTTACACTCTACGGAAAGCTTATTGATAAGTTTGGTGATAATGGAGTAGTTAGTATCGTTATTGGTCATGTCGATGGAAATGTATGTGATATTGATCTTTGGTTGATGAGCTGTCGTGTATTAAAGCGTGACATGGAGTTTGCAATGATGGACGAGCTTGTGGCTAGACTTGTGGCTCGTGGAGTTGATACACTTCGTGGTCATTACCTTCCTACTGCAAAGAACAAGATGGTAGAGAATTTCTATGGAGATATGGGATTTACCCTTATCACAAAGAATGAGGATGGTTCAAGCGATTGGGAGCTTCAATTGGCGGGATACGAGAATCAAAACAAACATATCAAGCGTTAGGGATTATATGATAAAAGATATTATTTCAAACAAAAAATTAATAGCGAAGCTTGCAAGAAATGATTTTAAACAGAAATTTGCAGGCTCCACATTAGGTGTTATTTGGGCCTTTGTTCAGCCTGTAGTTACAGTCCTTGTTTATTGGATTGTTTTTGACAAGGCATTAAATGCAGGTACCCAAGGGACAAAAGAAGGAATTACCGCACCGTTTGTACTTTGGCTTTCGGCAGGTATCGTTCCATGGTTTTATTTCAGCGAGGTACTTTCTGCGGGAACGATTGTATTATTGGAGTACAATTACTTGGTAAAAAAAGTGGTCTTTCCAATTAATGTTTTACCAATTGTAAAGGCGGTGTCTTCCCTATTTGTACATGGCTTTTTCGTATTGTTTACATTGGTTGTATACTTGCTCTATGGGTACGGGGTGACTCCGTACATTCTCCAAGTGTTCTACTATTCATTTGCGATGATGATGTTATCTGTAGGAATTATTTATCTCACAAGTGCGCTTTGTGCGTTCTTTAGAGATATGTCACAGCTTGTAAACATTGCATTGCAGATTGGAGTTTGGGCGACACCTATTATGTGGAATTATGATGGCATGGTAGGCAGGATGCCATACTGGCTGGCTGTGTTATTAAAGCTTAATCCAATGTACTATATTACAAATGGATACCGTGAAAGCTTTATTGCACAAATTGGATTTTGGGAGCGTCCAGCGCTTACAGCATATTTCTGGGTTGTTACTGTATTTCTGTTTGCTGTTGGTACACATATTTTCAAGAAATTGCAACCACAATTTGCGGATGTTCTCTAAAAGGTGTGACGCCTTTTTTAAAGAAAGCATCGGGCTAGTAAGGAAATTTTGCATTTGTTCAAATTTTATAGTAATAAAAATATTTAATAAAAATTGCTCGGAATTTTCGGGCAATTTTTTTATTGTTATTTTACTGTCAGATAAAGGCCAAAATGCTACAATAATATTAGCTAGAGAGAGGGGGCTTGCGTATGAGGGTAAAGTCATTTTTTAAAGCAAGGAAAACCGTCGCAATCAGCATGGTTGCCCTGCTTTGTTCTTTTTTATTCTTTAACAAGTTCGATTTTTTACCAGCCGATGCTGATGAGGATATTGTAGTTCAGATAGTAGCTCACAGGGGCTATTCTGGTGCATATCCTGAAAATACCCTCAGTGCATTTGCTGGAGCCTACGCTTGTGGGGCTAAGACGGTTGAATTTGACGTAAGAAAGACAAAAGATGGCGAGCTTGTAATCTATCATGATGATACTCTTGAGAGACTTACAGGCGACGAAACTACAGTCGCAGATTATACTTATGAAGAATTGTTGCAGCTAGATGCGGGAGATTGGTATTCAAAGGATTTTGAAAAGGAGAGAATTCCAACATTAGATCAAACTTTAGATTTGCTTAAGACAACAAATATGAGGATTTTCTGCGAGCTAAAGAACATTGGGGATGATTCCGAATTCGCAACAGAGGTATATGAAAAGTGTGCGGAATATGGTGTTTTGGACAGGGTGATTTTCTTATCGTTCAATTATGATTATTTGTCAGCGATTAAAGAAATAGATGCAAATCAACCTATTATGGTTTTGGCATCATTTGGTAAGTCAAATTTACCAACAAAATATCCTGCAGAGTATTATGGAATCAACATGAAGACTCTTACACCAAAAACGGTTCGTGCGATTCATGAGGCAGGAGGCAAGGTATATTCTTATGCACCAGAGAATAAGGGCCAGATGCTTTCATTGCAACGATTAGGTGTTGACGGGGTGATTACAGACTACGCAGATTTGCATGCGTTATAATCTAATATCCTCCGACTTTGGGAATGGGGTACCCAAAGTCAAAGAGCAGAGGTGGCACGTAAAGTGCCACCTTTTTTCTCGTTTTATTATGATTTTCGGCTAATATATGGTAAAATTGTGCTATATTTGGAGGCATTATGAGCGAAAACGTAATAGAAGTGAAAAATGTAGATAAAATCTACAAGCTTTATGATAGCAACAAGGCTAGAGTGGCTGATACACTTGGCCTTACCAGAAAAAAGAATTATAAAGAGCATTACGCTCTTAAAAATATGTCATTTACAGTTAAAAAGGGGGAGTGCGTGGGCTTGATTGGAACCAACGGTTCTGGAAAGTCGACAATTCTCAAGATTATCACTGGAGTACTTTCTCCTTCAAAGGGAGAGGTCAATGTTGAGGGCCGTATATCAGCTCTTTTAGAGCTTGGAGCTGGCTTTAATCAGGAATACACAGGAATGGAGAATATTTACCTTAATGGCACAATGCTTGGCTATTCCAAAGAAGAAATAGATGAAAAGCTTGATGATATTCTCTCTTTTGCAGATATAGGAGATTTTGTTTTCCAACCAGTAAAGACATATTCGAGTGGTATGTTTGTACGACTTGCTTTCGCGGTTGCAATTAATATTGATCCAGAAATATTAATCGTAGACGAGGCACTTTCGGTTGGAGATGTTTTCTTCCAAGCAAAGTGCTACAAGAAGTTCGAAGAATTTAAAGAGGCCGGAAAGACAATTCTGTTTGTTTCTCACGACCTTGGTGCTATTAGCAAGTATTGCGATAGGGCGGTGCTTATCAACAAAGGTGACAAGGTTGCAGAGGGCACACCAAAGGATATGATTGATATCTACAAAAAGATTTTGGTGGGTCAGGAGCCACATCTTAGCAGCAAGCTAAAGGATGCGGATGCTATTGCGGGCAATGCACCACAGACAGTTGATGATGGTTCCCTATGGAAGTCACACTACACATTAAATCCAAATGTTAATGAATATGGTGATGGCAGAGCAAAGATTATAGATTTTGCAGTTATTGATGATAGTGGCAATTACACTAATGCTATAGTCAAAGGAAGTACTTTTACAGTCAAGTCAAAGGTACATTTTAATACAGACATAGACAATCCAATTTTCACACTTACCTTCAAAACAATTAAGGGTATCGATGTTACAGGCACCAACACAATGTACGAGAAATGCGATGTTGGACTTTGCAAAGAAGGAAGCGAATACGTGGCGTCCTTTACACAGAAAATGGATATGCAGGGTGGAGAGTATCTGATGTCTATTAGCTGTACAGGCTACGATGGTGTCGATTTCGTGGCATACAACAGACTATATGACATTATGAACATAACAGTTGTTAGCTCAAAAAATACAGTTGGCTTCTATGATATGAATTCAGTAGTTACTGTAGAACAAACCAAATAATTAAAATTAGAATTAATTATAAGTGGAGGTTCCTATGATACAGGAAAAGTACAACAGACGTATTTTTGATGATGGTACAAATGAAGCAATTCAGATGTATTCTCATTTGAGGAGTAATGCCCTTTCGCCTGTGGATATTTTGCCATCGGATAAAGTGTTAGTTGTAAATCCAGACAGTATCTCGCTGGTTGAATGGATGGATGAAAAGGCCTCAAATACAATTGTTGGTATGACAGAGGACTATCGCCAGGATATGTCTAATGTTATTGAATTACTTCCAGAAAATATTAATAAATTGGCAATCGAAGAAATTAAAAATAAGTTTAACATTATTTTTAACATTGGAGGATTATCCGAGACTCCAGCAACTCTAAAGGGGCTTTTAGAAGAAGGTGGCCGTTTGGTCTATGCTCTTTCGGAAAAGGACAGAATCTCAACCTTTACAAAAAAGCTTCTCAATGAGGCTGGGTTCAAGGATATCAAGACTTTTAGACTCAATCCGGATTATCTATATACAACGGAGATATATGCTGAGGCTTATATGGGAGGAGGAGCAGGCGATTATCTGCTTATAGCAAAATAATAATGGACAGACTATTATACGAAAAGCTTTCAAATGAGCGTAATCCACGCTT
>JAEEGL014276336.1_pt1 | contig 27050 bp, 18 predicted proteins | sample 9134231 | NCBI WGS metagenome assembly JAEEGL01 (sample SAMN16246548, study PRJNA631951) | gut metagenome | biome: gut microbiome; feature: rumen; material: fiber-attached | host: Bos | place: Iran: Karaj | collected 2018-10 | reverse complement strand
GCTGCGCCTCTAATTCTATTATACACGAAGTGCTTTCCTTTGGCGAGTTGCTGCTTTCCTTGTGCGTTTTACTGCTTTCCTCGTCGTGCGCTGGCGCTTTCCTTCTGGCGAATCGATGCTTTCCGGAGCGCGAAATAATCACTATGACCTCTTCCGCAATGCTCTGATCGCCGAACGGAGATACTTCCGCTTCGGCAAGATCTACGAAACGTAATGGCGGCGTCGGTCTCCGATCAGGTCGCCGGGAAAACACTGGACATCATCATCCGCGCAGCACAAATGACGCCGGAGGTGCTGAAAGGCGCCCTCACAGAGATGCTGCGCAGTCCGCCCGATACTTCCCAGCGCACGAGAACCACACTCGGCGACCTGGCTGCCCGTTCGGGCAGAAAGCTGGAAAGTATCGAAGTCAATGCGGGCAATATCAAGGATTTCGAGCGTGCAGCGCAGAAGCACGGCGTGCAGTATGCGCTGCGCCGCGAAGTCGGCAGCGATCCGCCGGTGTTTCATGTGATCTTTCAGGCAAGCAAGCTCGAAAGAATGCAGCAGGCATTCGCCGAATATGCAGGCATCATGCAGCAGCGTGTCAAAGAGCATACGATTCCGCGGGAAAAGCGGCAGGAAATGGCGCAGGCGGCGCAGAAAGCCCATGCCGGAAGATCTGCCGTGCAGAAAGAGCACGATCTCTCACACGGGGAGGTGACACGCTGATGGATGCTGCAAAGCTGAAAAAGTCCCTGCTGATGTCGATCCCCTATCTGCTGGTCGCATGGTGCGGCAATCATGCCGTCTGGGCTGTGCGGTTCGCAGAGGGCAGGAGCGCTGACAAAAAAGTGCTGTCTTTCCTTGATCAGTTCGGCACGGCAATGTCTGATCCCCTGCCGAGCATGCATCCTGCCGATCTGCTCGGCGGCGCGCTGATCGCGCTGGCGTTCTTCGGCATCATGCAATATCGAAGATCCACGGCAAAAAAGATGCGCACCGGCAAAGAGCACGGCAGCGCAAGATGGGGCACGCCGGAAGAAGCGGCGATGCTCCGTGCAAAGAACTTCTGCGACAACATGATCATCACGGCAACGCTCTTTCTCACGATGGGCAAACCCAAAAGCTTCAAGCTGGCGCGGAACAAGAATCAGGAGATCATCGGCGGCTCGGGCACGGGCAAAACGCGCTATTACCTCAAGCCGAATCTGATGCAGATGTACAGCAGCTATGTTGTGACCGACCCGAAAGGCACGATTCTCATTGAATGCGGCAGGATGCTGCAGCGCGGCAGACCGGTGCGGGATGCCAGAGGCAGAGTGCAGAAGGACAGCAGCGGCAAGGTCATCTATGAGCCGTACAACATCAAAGTGTTTAACACGGTCGATTTCGGCAAGTCGATGCACTACAACCCGATGGCATATATCCGCGACGATCACCGCGAGGCAGATATTCTGAAGCTGGTCGATGTCCTGATTCGCAATACCTCCGGCTCGGGGCAGCAGAAAGCCGCCGAGGATTTCTGGGTCAAGGCGGAGCGCCTGCTCTATACCGCGTATATCGCACTGATTTTTGCAATCTATCCCGCGGAGGAACGCAATTTTGAATCTCTGATCGAGCTGATCAACGATTCCGAGGTGCGTGAAAATGACGAAAGCTTCAAAAACCATGTTGATCTGATGTTTGAGGGCATCGAGCGCTGGCTGGACAACCGCATGATGGATGCGGAGGAAAGCCGGAAGCTGCTCGAACAGGACACCGAAAGCAGCCTGTATTTCCGCGCGATCATGAACAATCTGGACGGGGAAACGCCGACAGAAGCGCAGGCATCCATTGCCCGCTTCGCGATCCGTCAGTTCAAGGCGTATAAGCTGGCAGCCGGAAAGACGGCATAATCTATCCTGATCTCCTGTGCCACACGGCTCGGCGTGTTCAGCATCGATGAGATTTTGGAAATCACGCGCTATGACGAGCTGGAGCTCGACAAGCTCGGCGATGAGCTCTCGGCACTGTTTGTCATTGTGCCGGATACGGATGCAACCTTTAATTTTCTGGTTGCGCTGTTATACACGCAGATGTTTAACATGCTATGCACGAGAGCAGACAACAATCCCGGCGGCAAGCTGAAATATCATGTGCACTGTCTGCTCGATGAGTTCAAAAACATCGGTGAAATCCCGAACTTCGACAAGCTGATTGCGACAATCCGTTCGCGTGAAATCTCCGCAAGCATCATTTTGCAGACCAAGTCGCAGCTCAAGGATCTCTATAAGGATAACGCAGACACAATCGAAGGCAACTGCGATACAATGCTGTTTCTCGGAGGCGGCGAAAAGACCACGCTCAAGGATTTGTCCGAGGTGCTCGGCAAGGAAACGATTGATACGGTCTCCACAAGTGACACGCGGGGACAATCTCCCTCCAGCGGCACGAATTATCAGAAAGCCGGGCGTGAGCTCATGACAGAATCAGAAATCTTCACAATGGATGGCGGGAAATGTATTGCACGGGTCAGAGGTTTTCATCCGTTTTTCTGTGACAAGTACGATATCACCGCACATCCGATGTACGGCAGTCTTCTGGATGCGCACACCGGCGATCCCGACGGCGGCAAAAAGTATACCTTTGATATTGCCGCCTATACGCGCGGCATCCGGAAGCGCAATAAAGCAGTCGTGTCGGGAGACACCGCTGTGGAAGTCTACGAAAGCAAAACGGAAATCTGAGAGAAAGGAGGAGTGCGCAATGAAAAAGCAGAATGTGTGTGCAGCACCGGCGGGTACGCTTTCCCGCCGCTGCCGCTGCGCGAAGCAGCTCACCTTGATCGTGCTGAGCGTGCTCGCGGCCTGCGTGATGTTTGCAGTGCAGGTCTCGGCTGCCGAGATCAATCCGGCAAACTTCATTGCCGTGACCGGCAAGGTGCTCCGTGCGCTGATCATCATGGTCGGTGCGGGTCTCGCCGTGTTCGGCGTGATCAATCTGCTTGAGGGCTACGGCTCGGACAATGCGGCAAACAAGTCGCAGGGCATCAAGCAGACCATGGCAGGCGCCGCTGTCATTATGGCGGGCGTGCTGCTCGTGCCGGTGCTCACAGGTATGATGTCGGACGCGATGGCGACGGCCTGAGCCGGAAAAAGAGAATGCGGTGCAGTCTGCACTGCACCGCATTCACTGTATCATTTATAGTCTCCCGGCTGTGCCGAAGTCTCTGCCATTTACAAGATTCGTTCACCCTGATCAAACAGATATAGCTCAGAATTCTCTTTTGCGGCATCCAGCAGTCTCTGCGCAAAGCCGCTCTTTGAAAAGATGCCGTATACAATGTGTTTTCCGCGGAACTCCGGGATACTGTCGCACTTTTTCTTCAGATCGAAATACACATCGGCAGGAACCGGCTTGTCGTAGTATTTGCATTCGCCCGCGAAAATACTGTCATGCTCCTGATCTACTGCCACGACATCAATTTCAGTACTGCCGTTCCAGTATGCGCCGATTTTTGCAGGTACAAAATCCGTATTGCCGGAGGTACAGTATGCGGCGAAGTTTTCACGCGAAATCGCCTCAAACACATAGCTCACATGATTTTCGATAAAGGCGGACTGTATCTTTTTCAGCACATACCCGGTATTGTCCATTTCCAGCTCGCCGCGGTGCGGGTATACAAATCTGAACCAGAAATCCATGAAATAATCGCAGATATAGTATAAACCCTTTCTGCTTTTTTCAGGGTTCTGTTCGGTGACCGGCACACGCTTTTCGACGAGGAACAGGTCGCTCAGCGTTGCAAGATACGGCGAAACAGAGGTTGTCGGCTGTTCCAGCAGTCCTGCGATCTTTGAAAGCTTATGATTGCCGAGCGAGATTGCTTTCATGATGGAAAAGTAGTTGACAGTCTCGCGCACTTCCTTTTCCAGAAGGAAGATCGGCTCTTCGTAGAGAAAGCCCGATTTTGCCAGTATCACGTCGGATACATTCTCCCACAGGGAAAGGCCGTTATCAAAAAACTCGATATATTTCGGCACGCCGCCGGTCACAGCATAGAGTTCCGTCAGCTCTGTGAATGATTTATCAGGGAATGCCTGCCGGTATTCTGCAAACCGAAGCGGCTGCAAGCGAATCTGTGCCGTGCGTCTGCCGTACAGCGGGCTCGAACGAGACAGCACCTTCGAGGTCATCATGCTGATCAATGAACCGCAGAGGATGACCATGACATTGCTGTCCTTCAGGATCTCATCCCACGCTTCCTGAAAGATCGAAGGGTATGCGGCGTTCACGCTGACAAGATACTGAAATTCGTCGATGACAAGCACCTTTTTCTCCTGCGGCTGATATGCCACAAGCATACGGAATGCACTCTGCCAGCTTTCCAGACGGCTGCCCGCAAGATGCGGCTGCTGCGTGAAATCTGCGAGCTTCTCTGTGAATTTGTTGAGGTTCTGGCGGTCGCTTTCCTCGTTTGCAAGGAAATACAACGCATTCTTCCCCTTGATGAATTCCTTGATGAGCGTGGTTTTGCCGACGCGCCTGCGCCCGTATACGACAACAAATCCGCCGCCGCGTTTGTATTCCCGTTCCAGAGCTGACAGCTCCTGATCTCTGCCAAGAAAACGCATAGCAATCCCTCCTTGTATAATCTCTCTTATTATAATTTAGATTATACTATATGATTGGCAGATTGTCAAGGGGGTATTCCAAAGAAACTAAATAATACGATAATTGCTTGTAAGACGATGAACCGAAGCAAAGAATTGTTCAGAAAGGAGGATGCACATGGCATTCATCGAGACAAACTGGCTGAGTGACCTGGCAGATGAATTGGAACAGAAGATCATCACCGGGCTCGCGGAGGTCGTGGAACATGCGCTTCAATCGAGTCAGGAGCTGCTGAAAATGGGAATGGACAGCAATGCGTCCGGAAACGGCTTATTTGCAAATTTCCTGTCAAAGCATCCGTCCGAATTCGATGTGACGCTTGGCACAGGCTCCGGCGCAAGCCTCTGGAGCCGCATGGAAACGCTGTGCAGCAATGCTGTCGTCCCGATTGCGTGGCTCATCATGGTCGTGATTCTTCTGAGCGATCTGCTGCAAATGATCATGGAGGGCAACAACTTCCGCGATTTCGACCTGTCGATCCTGTTCAAATGGATATTCAAGACAGTCTGCGGTCTGATCCTGATTTCCAATGTCTACGAGATCACGTCCGGTTTTCTGTCCTTCGGCACTGCCGCTACAAACAGCGCGATTCATACGGTATTCGGGCTGGACGGCAGCTTCATGGACGGTACGCCGCGGATCGTGATTGACCCGACCGGTATGGGCATCCCGGAACTGCTGGTCGATCTGATTCTCTCGGGATTCCTGCTGCTGGCTGTCGGTGCGCTGCTGGTGGTGATGATCATCGTGCTGGCGTCCCGCATGATCGAGATTTTCATGTATCTGACCGCCGCGCCGCTGCCGGTTGCAACAATAATGAACCGGGACTGGGGCGAGATCGGAAAGAATTGGATCCGCAATGTTGTGGCGCTCGGCTTTCAGGGTTTCTTTATCATCGTAGCGCTGAGCATCTTTCAGTCGATCTTCAACGCAGTGATCACATCGCTGAATTCCGGAACGGACAACCTGACGATGCAGCTGATCCTGCTCATGGGCTATGCGCTCGCGCTGTGTTTCACGATTCTGAAATCAGGCAGTATCAGCAAATCGGTATTTAACGCGCACTGAGAAAGGAGCCTGAGATGGCAAAATACATTCGTGTCCCAAAGGACATCAACAGTATCCGCGAAAAATTCATCCTGAATCTCACGAAACGGCAGGCAGTCTGCTTCCTGATCGGCGCCTGCTGCGGTCTGCCGGTCTACTTCCTCACGAAAGGGCTTGGCATCACAGCAGCCGTCTTCCTGATGGGATTTGCAGCTTCCCCGGCAATTCTGTTCGGACTATTCGAGAAGAATGGTCTGCCGCTGGAAAAGTACATCCGCCTGATGCTGCACTTCTGGCGGACGGACAAGCTCCGTGTCTACAAAACAGAATCCGCGTTCCGCGAAATTGAAAAGCGGATCGAGTATCAGCGGCTGATGCAGCGTCTGCGGAAAGGAGGAAAATGATATGGCGCAGAAAAAAGCCAAAACATCAAGACTCAGCAAAGCAGAGGAAAAGGCAATCCGCAAGCGCATTGCACAGCTCAACGGCAAACAGAAGATGACCGTCCAGCGCACGCTCCCCTATCTGGAAATGCTGAAGAACGGCATCTGCATGATCGACGAAACGCATTACTCCCGCACGGTACAGTTCGGTGATCTGAATTACCAACTGGCAAGCGATGAACGGCAAGATGAGATCTTCAACAGCTATTGCGATATTCTCAATTACTTCGATGAGAGCGTGCTGTTTCAGCTCACATTTGAGAATCAGAACACGGATATCGCAGCGCTGAAACAACAGATGGAGATTCCGAAAGCCGGCGATGATACAGACACGCTCCGCGCAGAATATACCTCTGTGCTGTTTTATCAGCTTGAACAGGGTACAAACGGACGGCAGTTCCGCAAGTATCTCACGTTTACGGTGGAGGCGGATTCCCCGGCGGCTGCAAAAATCAAGCTCGATACGATCTCCAATGAGCTGATCCGGCTGTTCCGCGCACTTGGTGTGCAGGCTTCTGCACTGAACGGCGCACAGCGTCTCGAATCACTCTACCGCGCGCTCAACCCGTTTGAAACACAGCCGTTCCTCTTTGACTGGGAAACACTGCGCAGAGGCGGGTATTCCACAAAGGATTTCATCGCGCCGACGTCGCTGGTGCTGAACAAGTCTACATTTGAGATGGGCAATGCCTGCGGCGCTGTGGCGAGCATCAATATCATCGGCGGGGAAATCTCCGACCGGATTCTCTGGGACTTCCTGCGGGAAGATGAGATTCTCGCGGTGAATATCCACGCACAGCCCTACGATCAGGTCGCCGCGCTCAAATTCTGCCGCGCAAAGCTCTCCGATGTAGAGAAATCAAAGATCGACGAGCAGAAGAAAGCATCCCGCGATGGCTATGACATTTCCATTCTGCCGCCGAGAATTCAGATGTATATTGACGATCTGAACCAGATGCTCAAAGATCTGAACGACAAATCCGAGCGCCTGTTCCACATCACGCTGACAGTGCGCTGCTATGCGGAAACGCCGAAAAAACTGCGAATTCTCATCGACAAGCTCAAGCGCATCACGCAGAAGAACAACGGACGCCTGATTCAGATGGATTACATGCAGGAGCAGGCAATCGGCTCGTCGCTGCCGCTCGGCTGGAACGGCATCCCGATCGACCGCTGCCTCACAACCAGCGCGATTGCAGGCTTTGTCCCGTTCACAACAGAGGAGCTGTTTCAAGCTGCGAACGCGACTTATTACGGGCTGAACACGCTGTCCCGCAATATGATCATGGCGGACAGGCTGAAGCTGAGCAATCCGAACGGTCTGGTTCTCGCGGTACCGGGCAAGGGCAAATCTATGGCGGTGAAGCGCGAAATCTGCGATGTGTTTTTCCGCACGGAGCATGATATTGTCATCAACGATCCCGAGGGAGAGTACCGTCCGCTGGTAGAACGACTGCACGGGCAGGTCATCAAGATCTCCACCGATTCCGGCAATTACATCAATCCGATGGATATCCCCTTGGATAACATCAACGAGGAACTGATTGCAAACAAATCCAATTTCATGATTTCCTTCTGTTCCCTGATTGTCGGCGATTCATTGCAGGCGGATGAGGTCTCCCTGATCGACCGCTGCCTGCGCGCGGTTTACATGAAATACCTGAAAAGCAATCCCGATGTCGAAACGATGCCGATGCTGGAGCATCTGCAAAATGAACTGCGGTTACAGTCCGCATCCTCGCCGGACGGTGTCGGCAAGCGTGTCGCCGATTCGATGGATATGTATGTATCCGGCTCGCAGCGTTTCTTCAATCACCGCACGACCGTGGACATCAACAACCGGCTGGTCTGCTTTGATATCCGTGACCTGAACGATCAGCTCCGCGATCTTGCCATGCTGATCATCCAGAATGAAGTCTGGAACCGTGTATCGCTGAACCGCGACCGCAACCGGAAGACATGGTATTACTGCGATGAATTTCACCTGATGCTCCGCGAAAAGCACACCGCGCAGTATTGCGTGGAGATGTGGAAGCGTTTCCGCAAGTGGGGCGGCGTACCGACCGGCATCACACAGAATGTGCGCGACCTCATCACCGGCGCGGGCGCAGAGAGCATTCTCTCGAACAGCGAATTCCTGTATCTGCTGTCGCAGTCACCGGAGGACCGTGCGATTCTCGCAGCGGCAAAGCACCTTTCCGAAGAACAGCAGAAGTACATCACCAACGCACAGGCAGGTCACGGGCTGCTGCTCTACGGCGGCACGGTGCTCCCGTTTGAGGATGATTTCCCGAAAGACACAGAGCTGTTCCGGCTCATGGACACCCGACCGAAGGAAAAGTAAACCGGAAAGGAGGCGGTTCCGATGCCGCGCATCCTGAATCCCCGCAAACTGCGGAAGCTGCGCACCGTGATTCTGAAACCGGTCAAGGTCACGGCGCGTGTATCGCATCAATATGTCGTGCAGCCGATTGCCAGACCGCTGACAAAGCTCGACCGCAGTACCGAACAGACCGTCCGTAATGTGATGCAGACAGCCAAAATCGAAGCAGAGCAGCAGCTCAGACAGACGGATACCGGACAGGCAGTTGTGACGGTATCCCGTTTGCTCGGAAGAGCCGCGGCAAATCTATCGCAGTACCGGCTGAGTGCCAGGAAGTACCGCGGCACAAAAAAACAGATCGGCATTCATAAGCAATATGCCCGTGCGCCGGCAAAGCGGGAGCTAAAAAAGGTACGCAAACAGCGCATGACAACGCTCCAGAAGGAGAAGAAGCTGCATCAGACGGCAAAACAAAAAATGCTTTCTGAGAAGCTGCCGAAAAAGAACATATCCAAGCAGAACAAAGCATTTCGCAAGTACAATAAAGCACTGAAACAGGCAAACGGCGCCGACAAGAAGCTGTATCGCTCGCAGCAGAAAATCCGCAAACTATCAAAGCCCAAGAGCGAGAGCGGCAAAATGCTCGCACAGTCGTTGAAGCAATCACTCCGGCAGCAGGCGGCGCAGAATGCCGGCGACAACGAAACCGCGCAGGCTGCGCTCAAGCTGTCCGAATATGCGGCGGCGGTGAAGCAGGGCGGCAGGCAGGCAAAGCTTCAGCGGGAGAAAAAGCGGGAATCCAAGCTGAAAAAGCGCGCAGGTCTTGCCGATCAGAAGCTGAAACAGCGACAGAGCATGCTGCACAAGACCTCGGAGGCAAACAAGAAAGGTCTCCCGCCGCCGAAAACACACCGCAGCGCAAAAGAATATATGCAGGACACAGCAAAGTCGATCGGCAGAACGCTCCGGCAGATTGCAGGCAAAGCCGCTGTTCCGCTGGTGCTGACCGCATTCTTCTGCTTTTCCTGTGCTGCACCGCTCAGCGCACTCCTCAGTCTCGCGCCGGATTCTCTTTGGATACTCGGGACATATAACACCAGAGATCAGGACTTGTCCGATGCGGAACGGTATTATTTGCAGCAGGCTTATACGATGAACGCAAATCTCATTGCATGCGGCAGCGAATCCACATGGAAGCAGGGGCTGCGCGCATTCGGCGTGGACACCGACGGCTACCGCAAGATACCGGCACAGTTCAATCTGTCATCCCGCACCGCCGATGCGTTTGAATTCGATGTGTGGAAGCTCTGGTCATTCCTCTGCGCGTACTGCTACAACTACGATGCCGGCACCAAGACAACGCAGATGTGGGAATACGGCGACGAAGCGCGGTTTGCAATGGACCTTCTGCTGAAATCGCAGTATGAATTCTCGCACACCTACGCGCCGGACGGCTATTGGCGGCGCGTTTACACAGAGCTCACGGAAGCGGATATTCTGGACGGATTCCATGCGGGTTCCGGCGATGTGATCCGCGGGGTATTCACATTCTCCGATGCCGCATTGCCGGCTCCACTCCGTCCGTTTACGGAGAACCACGACGGGACATTCTGGCTGATCTACAGTCTGCAAAACAATGAGATTCTGAACGCGAATGACAGCTTCGCCTCAACGGGATGGTACATCGTGAACGACATGGCGCTGCTGGTCGCGCACAAGTGCAAGTATCAGCAGAATTATGAGCTGATCAATACCACTGCGCTGTTTTACGGCATCCAAAAGAAACAGAGTTTTGACGCGGCAATCGAGAATATCCTGACGGCGATGAATCCTGAGATCTATCAATATTATCTTCTGCTGGCAGAGGGCGGACAGACGAAAGAAGGCACGGCAATTTCGCTGTACGGCGGGCATCAGGTCATCCGAAGTCCGATTCTGGACACCATGCGGTCACTGACGGAACAAGGGCGCATCCTGCATGATTTCGGAATGGATATGCCAAACGGACAGAAATGGGGCGGCATGCACTGCGGTCTTGCGGCGGCGAACAAAGAGCACGACGGCACCGACATCATTGCAAACAGCAATATCATCGTGTATGCGATGTTTGACGGCGAAGTCACCGCGGTCGATGACGATTCGGTTGTTCTGACTGCAAAAGGTGAACATGCGGTGCATCTCCGGATGAACGACGATACCGTGCAGCTCAGAGCGTCCTATTCCGCGGTCATACCGACTGCGGGGCTGTCTGAAGGTGCTTCCGTTTCGGCGGGAGACATCATCGGATACACCACCGGACAACAGGAGTGCAGCGGGACGCATTATGACAGCGCGTTCGATTATCTGCATATCACACTCGCATACAAAAGTTCATCATTCAGCAGCTGGAAAGCGGTTGACCCGCGGCTGCTTATATCATAAAAGGAGGATTGATTCATGAAGCAAACACCGGAAACCTTTGACGAAAAGATCGCCAAAGTGAAACGGCGCATCGAGAAGCTGAGTGCGCGCATTGATGCCGATACGCTCGCAAAAAAACAGCTCCAAAAGGAGCTTGAAGAGCTGGAAGCGGCGAAGCTGATCGAAATGATCCGCTGCGTGCCGGAATCCAGCGAGGAAATCGTTGCAGAGTTCACAGAATATCTGCACAACAAAGCAAAGCAGCAGCGCAAGGCTGCTGTCCGGGAGGAGGATACATCTGTATGAAAAAGATTGCTTCTGTTCTTGCTGCCGCAGTCTGCTTTGCAGCGATGACAGCACCTGTGCATGCGGACACCGCGGCAGAAACCACCGAAACCACAGTATCCGGCTCGACGACCGCATTTGATGCACAGCATTATCTCGCAAGCTATACCACTGTTTCATCCTACGATTATTTCAGCGATCCGCATTATGATACCGACGGCAACGCCGAGCTGATTCAGCGCGTAATCTATGCATCCGCGCAGATGCAGTTTATCTCCGTCACGACAAAGGACGGGCATGTATTCTTCATTATCATCGACTATGCCGACACCGACGGGGACAATGTATATTTTCTGAACAAAGTGGATGATTTCGACATGTATGCTCTGTTGTATCACGGCGATGACGAGGACAATGCGCTGGACAGCTACCGCACACAGCAGAGCACATCGCGCACGACCGATACCGCGCAGACCGAGACAACCGCTTCCACGGCGTTGCAGACTGAGGAGGCAGATCAGCCGTCCGGCAGCTCTGAGATGATGCTGTATGCAGTCGGCGGTGGAGGCTTTCTTCTGGTGCTCGCGGCGATCGTGTTTGTGAAACTGCGCTCGATCAAAAAGAAGCGCAGCATCCCCGGCGATGATTTCGCCGATGAGGATGAAGACGAAGACATCGGGGAAGACGGAGTGGAGATTCGCTGAGAATCTCCCTCCGAAATGAAAAAACAGAAAGGAAATGATTATGAGACTGATTATTGCTGAAAAGCCCTCTGTCGGGCGTACCCTCGCCGCTGTGCTTGGCGCGGAGACCGAGCAGAAAGGGTATATCGAAGGTGCCGACTGCATTGTGACATGGTGCCGCGGACATCTGGTCGAGCTTGCAATGCCGGAATACTACGATGAGAAATATGCACAGCACAAGATCGAAAACCTGCCGATTATCCCGCAGGTATGGCAGCTGACGGTGATGACAAACGCAGCGGAGCAGTATGAAACAGTGAAACGTCTCATGCTGGATCCGCGCATCACGGAAATCGTCGAAGCAACCGATGCCGGACGTGAGGGCGAGTGTATTTTCCGGTATGTGTATCTGCGAACCGAATGCAAAAAGCCGGTACTTCGGCTGTGGATTTCCTCTCTCGAAGAATCCGCGATCCGGCAGGGTTTTGCAAATCTCAAGCCGATGTCGGCATATGACAATCTCTTTGCAGCAGGCTTTGCGCGCGCCAAAGCCGACTGGCTGATCGGCATCAACGGCAGCAGGCTGTTCAGTGCGCTGTTTCGCGTCAAAGGCGGAATCTCTGTCGGGCGTGTGCAAACACCGACGCTTGCGATGATTGTGCAGCGTGACGCGGAAATCAGCGAGTTTGTGAAGAAGCCGTATTATACGGTCGAGCTGGACTGCGAATGCAAAGTCGTCAGCGAGCACTTTGCAGAACAAGCTCAGGCAGAAGCATTGCAGGCGCAGTGCAGCGGACAGACAGCGACCGTGACCGCGATCAGACGCGAGAAGAAAACGGAGCACCCTCCGAAGCTCTATCACCTGACAGGCTTGCAGGTCGCAGCAAACAAGATGTTCGGATACACCGCTGAGGAAACGCTGAACTATGCGCAGAGTCTCTATGAATCAAAGCTGCTGACCTATCCGCGCACGGACAGCAATTACATCACCACAGACATGGAACAGACCGTCACCGCGCTGATCAGGACAGTCGGCGAAGCAATGCCGGTCGCAGCAGACATTTTGTCGGATACTCCGGATGTGAAGCGACTGATCAATGACAGCAAGGTTTCCGATCATCACGCCCTGTTGCCCACTGCAGAAATTGCAAACATCTGCCTTTCCAGTCTGCCGCTGGGCGAACGGAATATCCTGTCGCTGGTCGCGGCGCGCCTGATCGCCGCCGTCGGTACACCGCATGTGTATGAAGCGGTTACCGCAGAGATCACATGTGCAGGTGCAATCTTTACCTCGACCGGCAGAACGGTCATGCAGGAGGGATGGAAAGGCATGTCACAGACCATGCGCGGACGGATGACGAATGCACAGACAGATATGCCGGAAGATGACGATGCGGAAGATACGCTGCCGCAGCTCACAGAGGGACAGACATTTGAACATGTGCAGGCAGCGGTCACAGAACACTTTTCCAAGCCGCCGAAGCCGTATACCGATGCGACTTTGCTTTCTGCAATGGAGCGCGCCGGCAATGATTCCTACGAAAAAGATGCCGATATTGAAAAGAAGGGCATCGGCACGCAGGCAACCAGAGCCGCTGTCATCGAAGGGCTTGTTAAGCGCGGATTTATCGTGCGCAGGGGCAAGCAGATTCACCCGACAGAAAAAGGAAAGCTGCTGATCCAGGTGGTGCCGCAGTCGCTGAAATCGGCGAAGACAACCGCAGAATGGGAAACTGTTTTGCAGCAGATTGAGCGCGGCAAATCGGACATCACCGGCGATGAATTCACAGAACAGATCGCCGGGCAGGTGCGGCGGCTGATTCGCGACGAGCTCGCGGTTCCGCCGGAAACGAGAAACAATCCGTTCTATCCCGCGCCGGAGCGCAGCGTGATCGGCGCATGCCCGAAATGCGGCAAGCCGGTTGCTGAATATCCGAAATCCTATGCCTGTTCATCGGGCAAAAACGGCTGCGGCTTTGTGATCTGGAAAACGATGTGCAGCAGGAAGATCCCGCCGGAACAAGCGAAAAAGCTGCTGGAACTGCACACGACCGATCTCATCCGCGGATTCACGAGCAAAGCCGGAAGGACATTCGATGCGTATGTGATTCTGAAAACCGACGGCACGCAGGGTTTCGCGTTTCCGCCGAGAGAATAAAGCAGTTTCCCAAAATCAGTTTTCACTCGATTTTGGGAAACAGAATTCAATGATCTGCAAGCCAGTTTGCAATATCAACAATTCTGACGCCTTCATATTGATAAGCATCATGTCGGGTTCTTGCGATAATCATTTTCGGATATGCGTCCTGAATCGAAAGCAACGGTGAAACCTCGCGCGTAAATGTCTTTTCGTCGGTGATGTTGTCTGAAACCTGAATATAGATTTTCTCGTCGCGTTTCACAGCCACAAAGTCAATCTCTTTTTTATATAGAATGCCGACGTAGACCTCATAGCCTCTGCGAAGAAGTTCAATGGCAACGATATTTTCGAGGATTCTGCCATAATCAAGATTCTTGGTTCCGAGTTTTGCATATCGGAATACGTGGTCGCTGAGATAATATTTTTCATTAGATGCAAGATACTTCTTCCCTTTGATGTCATATCTGCGAATCTTATAGAATGCAAACGCATTGCATAGATACTGCATATAAGAGCCCACCGTCTTATGATTGATCTTGTCCTTGTTTCCGTGAAAAGTATCTGCGATGTTCCGCGCAGATGTGAGATTGGAAATATTATCCATGAGATAATCTACGATCCGATCCATCAGAGTGGTATTCCGGATGCGGTATTTCTGACGAATGTCCCGGATTATCAAAGTGTTGAAGACTTCTTCAATATAGTCATATTTGGATTCTTCATCTTTGTAAACATATGAACCTGACATGCCGCCTTCCCGGACATAAAGGTCGAACGCATCATAGAGATTATCATAGTCAAAATAACGGATATACTCTTTAAAAGAAAATGGGTAAACCTTGATTTCAAAGGTGCGCCCGGTAAAGAGCGTTGCGAGATCAGAACTCAGCAAGAACGCGTTAGAACCGGTAATATATAAATCATATTGTTCTGATGCGTGCAGACCGTTAATTGCCTTTTCAAAGCCACTGCACATCTGGATTTCATCAATCAACACGAAATTTTCAGTACCTGTCTTGAATGCCGACTTGATATACTCGTAGAGCGGGCGATATTCTGTCAGCTCGTCAAACTCAGGCAGATTAAAGTTGATGTGAATGATATTGGCATCCGGGTGGTTTTCCGAAAGATAATCCCTGAATGCTTCCAGAAGCTTGGATTTTCCGCAGCGGCGAACACCTGTGATGACCTTAATATCGGGTGTGCCGATGACATTGATGATTTTTTGCAGATAGTCGCTTCGTTCGATCAGTTTCATGATTCTGTACCTCCATCTATAATAATCATTATACCACATCCATTTCCCAAAATCAAGTGTTTTTCAATTTTGGGAAATAGAAAAGAAAGGAAATGAATACTATGCTTATACAGAAAGAATACAATTCAATGGACATTGTTGCTCTTGATAAAGCAGCCCTGCTGCTGCGGACGACAGCGGAAGAACTGTCATATCTGCCTGAAGATGTACAGCAGGATATGGCGGCAGCGGTCGAGCCCCCAGTTAGTCAGGCGTTTTCGGAAGTGCAGCGGATCTGGAACCGCGCATTTCTCCGCGAGGAAATGCAGGCAGTATCGCGTGTCTCCGGTGTTTTCGTGCAGTCCCTGATCTCACTGCCGCAAAAGGTGCAGATCACATTATCTTATTTGCTCTCGGAAAACCCCGCCGATGCGGTCACGCTGAATCGCTGTATCACCGCGTATCTTGGAACAGCCGCACTGCCGGATATTGCAGCGCTGCTGAAAACACCGCTGCATAAGCTCACAGCACTGCCGATCGAACAGCAGAAAGCAATCTGTGGAGCATTTGATGTACTCTGCGGCACTGTATCAGATGAAGCACTCGCCGCGGAACTGAACGCAATTCTACAGAGAATGGAGGAATCATAATGCCGGACAAAAATGCACAGGCACAGAGCCAGCGCGAGGCTGAAATTGCCGCACAGCAAAAGCGCGAAGAAGCTGCACGCGCGGCACAGCCCACAGAAGCAAAACCCGAAAAGCTGCTGCCGTTCCTGAATACAGCGAAGGAACGGTATACGACGAATATCGCAGACCTCAACGCAAAGAGAACCGTACAACAGGACAAGATCACGCAAAATGAAGAAAAGATCGAGCGCCTGACTTCCAAAGCAGACCGCCTTTCCGCAACGAATGACATGATGAAACGCCTGACAGCGGGCACATTTCTTGAAGCGGCTGCTGACGCGATCATTGCGCGGAATCAGAAGCGGATCGACAAGATCGAAAAAAAGCAGATTCCGAATGCGGAAAAGAAGATCGCAGAGCACGAAAAGCGCATAGAAGCGCTGGACAGAAAAATCGAAATGCAGCAGCGCAAAGCGGACAAATGCACGGCGCTCAGTAATGTCATCACAAGCTTTGTGATTATGGATCCCGCCAAGCGCAGAGCACAGTTCTCGCAGGCGATGGACACGCTGAACCGCGTCACAAAAGAATCGCTGGAAGCAAAGCTTGACAGATGCACCGACAGAAACGCCGTGCTGCAGAAGCGGCTGCAATCGGGCAAGCTGACGCAGGCACAGGCAAAGCGTGTAGGCACGCAAATTTCAAAGAATCTTGAGACGATCCATCAGGTTGAAGCCAAGCTGAGCAAGCTCGAAGCATTGACACTCCCCTACGCACAGCAGCCGCCGGCACATCAGGATCTTGCGCAGGCGGATGCAGAGCGCCGTATTACCGATGCCGTGCAGAGCGGAGAAGTACGCGTCAATCCGCTGGCGGAAACGATCAGTGTGGATGTCGCGGAACTGGCGGCAGACCGTGCGCGCGAGGCGATTCAGCTTGAAGCGGCAAAGCTTGTCGCGGCAATGTCTCCGCAGGAGAAAAAGGATTTCATGAACCGCGCAGACGCTTACAAAACACGTACCCCGACGCCTGTGGAGATCGCGGTATTTGAAATGCTTGCAGCGGAAGAAAAGGCGCAGGCAAGACCGGCGCAAGCTGCACCTCAGCAGGGCTTTGTGCTGAGCCGGCAGAAACGTACGGCAATGGCAGACAGAGCCGCACAGGCACAGCATCAGCCTGCAAGAACGGACAGACAAAATCAGCAGCACGATCTCGAATGATCGTGCTGAACCGAAAGGAGGAAAGTCATGGAACTGTACGGAAACAGATTCTGGAACGATGCGACAGATAACCGGAACAAAGCATTTTTCACGATGCAGGAGGAGACATTTCGCGCCGTCGCTGCAAAGCTCGATGCTGAGGGGATGAACTACTGCGCCTTTTCGCATAACGACAGCTACAAAATGGCGGTCAATGCGGCAGATGTACAGTATTTCTGCGAGATGCTCGGAGAGGAACTGTCTGCGCAGATGGAAGCTGCGGAAGCATCCCGAGATAATACACCGCAGACTGTGATCGGCACAACGGAATACCGCAGTATTCCCGAAAAGCGCTATTTCACATCGGATACGGATATGGTGCTGAAAGTCGCAGAACAGCTGCAGGCACAGGGCATCCCCTTCTCCGGGCGTGTGTATGAAGACCATGCGACACTCACAGTCAGCGCGGCAAATGAACAGACGGTTCTGCGCATCAATGACGCGATTCTGAACGCAAGGCAGCAGCACCGGCATCCGGTCACACAGCACATGGTTGTCGGCAATATTCCGTATCGGGATATTCAGCAGCCGTCGTGCTTTATGTCGCGGCTGAAACCGCAGGAATTCATGCAGATCAAGCCGGTGATCGATGCTGCCGAAATTCCGTATTCAGGCATCGTCAAGCCCAATGGCATCATCCTGACGGTCAATCAGAGCGATGCGGAGCGCTTTGCGGTCGTGCTCAATGCAGCGCAGACCAAGCAGCAGAGCATCGACGAACTCAATGAGGCAGGATTCTCGGAGCATCAGATTGCCGTTCTGGATTCTGCACTCGATCAGTTTGCGGCAGCAAATGACTGGAGCTCGATCCTCACATTTGTTGACCCGCGTTTCAATGATGAACAGCTGACGCATATTGCAGAGCTTGCGGCAAAATACATCACGCAAAGCGAAGCGGACAGAATCTTTGACCGCAGCGGGATTCTGCTTGATCTGATTCAGTACCGTGATGCAGCACGGCGGCAGATTGCGTTTGATGAAACATTCCGCGATACAAATTATTCAGCGGAACAAAGAACGGCGCTGTTTGCGCTGTATGAAAGCGGCATGACTGCGGAGACGCTGAATTCCTTTTTCGATGAAAGCTACACCGTCGAAGAAATGGAGCGTGTCGGTGCCTGTTTCCGGGAATCCGATTGTGAGGGCATCCAAAAGATTCAGCAGGCGCACGGCAGAGCGGAAACACCGAAGCTGACCGGCTTTGACCCTGAGCCTTCAGACATCGCCGCGGCAGCACAGATGCGGCAGGCGGAGGAAGACCTGCGCCGTGACATTCCTGCCGGTGACTGGCAGCCGCTGATGGACGAGGATGACAGCCCCGTTATCACCGGCGCAGACGGCACATTTGAAATCTACCGCTTGCAAGAAGCAGCCGATACGGAGCGCATCCGCTTTGAGGATTATGAGACATTGCAGAAGCTTGGTATCGGCATTTCTGCGGCGCAGTATTCCTGCATTTATACCGGCGAACTCAGCGGTGATACCGCAACGCTTGACGGCATTTTCTACACGCTCAACGAAAATCATCCCGCGGATTTCAATGCCTATTCGCTGTCTGTCGGCGATATTATCGTGCGGAATCAGAACGGCGAACGTACGGCACATTTTGTGGACAGATTCGGATTCCGTGAGCTGCCGGACTTCTTCCGGGAACGCGAAACAGATCTGTTCGCGCTGCCGTTCAGCGACCGTGACCGGCAGATCATCGGCAATACACCGTTCAAATACATCAAGGGCAAGACCTATCACACGCATGATACGGAAACCGCAATGCAGATCGCGCAGGAGCTTGCGTCACGGGAAATCAGGTTCTCCGGCAAAATCAACGGCGACAGCACGACGCTGACGATTCCGGCAGATGCAGAGGAGCAGTATCAGGAGATCGCGGCAGAGTTTGCAGAACCGGAAGCACCGCAGGTGGACGAACCTGCGGAATCTGAACCGGCACAGCCGCTTGTGCTGCATGTCGGCGACCATATCCGGCTTGCGGACGACCCGCAGACAACATGGATTGTAACCGAGGTTTCCGACTTCATTCTGAAGCTGGAAAATGCCGACCGTTCAGCATTGGCATCTGCGCAAATGATGACCGGCTGGCAGCATCATCTCAACAGCGAGAACGTAACCATTCTGCCGGAAAAGGGCTTGCCCGCACCGGCACCGAAGAAGCGCAGTGCACATGCGCAGCAGACTGAGGGGCAGCTTGCGCTCTTTGCCGCTGAGCCGGATAAATCAGACAGACGCCGCGAACTGCTGGTGCAGGAAATCATGCGCGGCACCGGCTTTGAAAACGGCAAGCTGCGCGTATCGGAATATATCGAAGAGCATCACCCGACGGCACAGGAGCTTGCAGACTTTCTGAAAAAGGAATACGGCATCGGCGGACACAGCGGCAGCGGCGATGTGCAGTTTGCAGACCATGACAGCAAGGGCATCGTGATTCGCACGACGGATAATCAGAGCTTTACGTATAGCTGGAACGAGGCAGCAAAAGTCACCGCAGAGCTGGCGGAACAGGGCGCATATCTCACGCAGCAGGACATTGTGGAAGCGATTCGCAATGCACATTTTTATCTTACGGAATTCCACGACGACGAGCGGAATCAGTATTATGCGGCGATCATTGAAAAATACACAAAACATCCGTTGATCACAGAGGCGCTTGCGGAAGCGGCAGAGCCGGTCGGACAGGAACAGCCTGAGCCTACTGGACCTGTCGAGGTTGCGGCGAGCGAGGACGGACTGCTTCGTTTCGTGCTGATTCATCAGGAAGACGATGTGCATCCCTGGAATGTGCAGCGGTGGTCGCGCAGCAGCGTCGATGAGGAATTCCAGTATTCCGGATACGGCAGGCATATGAACAGCGAGGAGGATGCCCGCGGATACGCGGTTGCAGCCGTTGACCGGTTCGACAATGAGCAGTGTGCGCAGGCAATTCACAATACCGTTTACGAGAATTATCAGGACAACATTTTTCATTCAGACATTGCGCTGGCGCGGGTGCAGGAGACATACAGCACGGAGCGCATTGCGCTGCTGCTTGCCGTGACCGCGCTCCGTGCAGATTGGGATCAGCGGTATTCCGGCGAGGTGCGCGACTGGGCGCGCAAGGTGATTCTGCTGCACAGCGACGATGAGATCAGGCGCGCGGAATCGGTACACTTTACCGTGCATCCCGGATTGCTGAACATGCTGGCAGAGACTGTCATGCAGCAGCAGGCGGAGCGCATCATTGCAGAACCGGAAATCACGGAGGCACAGCCCCCTGCGCCGGAAAAACCGCGCAATACAATGGAGCACCGCATTTTCAAAAGGATGCAGGAATTGTATCCTGAGATCATGCAGGATAACCCGAATGCACATCTCTACGAGCACTACGAAAGCACGAATCCCAGATCCGGATATGAGCCGTTTGCGATCGAGCGAATTTCGGACATTGAAAACGGGCAATGCCTGATTTCGATGATGCACACCTATGAGCAGAACGGCGATCTCATGCGCGATCCGGACATTGTACTGCGCGTCGATTTTGAAAAGCAGACCGCAACCGCGATCAGCTACCGGCAGGACAGTCTCGGGATCTATCGTGAATATCCTGACGGCAGCACGGGACAGCGTGACACCAACCGTTTCATGCTGACATGGCTGAAAAATCTACGTGTGCAGGAGCGGGAAATCACGCGGGCGGCGGCACAGTTTGTGCATGAGGGCATCGAATACAACATCGGCCTGGAGTATGAGAACGGAAAGGTCAAAACAATCGAATGCGACGGGCATCCTGAAATCGAAGCCGCCTATGCGGAAGCACACGGCATCACGCTGCCGGAGCCGATTGCCGCGGACAACACCCACGAGATTCAGGTCGGAGACCGCTATCAGTATGAGGGACGGGAGTTTGAAGTCACGCAGCTATCCGGCCTGTATCCGAATGATGTGACAATCGCTGTGCGCGATCAGAGCGGCTATGCGCTTGTGCAGAATATCGACCGTGACACACTGAGCCGCGAGGGAACATATCTCGGCAAACAGCAGCAGGAAGCAGCGCAGCCCGCCGATTTCACGATCCCCGATGACTTCTCTGTTGCCGCCGGCAAAAAGGGCAAGTATCAGGCAAATATCGCTGCAATCCAGATGCTGAAAACGATCGAATCCGAGGGTAGAAGCGCGACACCGGATGAGCAGAAAATCCTCGCCGGATATGTCGGCTGGGGCGGCATTCCCGAGGCTTTTGATTCGGACAATGACGCATGGACGCAGGAATATACCCAGCTTCGAGACCTGCTGAAGCCGGAGGAATACGCTGCGGCAAGAGCATCGACCGAAAACGCGCACTACACGCAGCCGATGATCATTTCCGCGATGTACCGCGCACTGGAACAGTTCGGTTTCACCGGCGGCAGAGTGCTGGAGCCGTCAATGGGCATCGGGCATTTCTTCGGCGCGATGCCGGAGAACATGCGCGCAGCCTCTGAGCTGTACGGCGTTGAGCTGGACAGCATCAGCGGCAGAATTGCAAAACAGCTCTATCCCTCCGCCGACATTGCGGTGACGGGATTCGAGCATACATATTTCAACAACGGCGCATTCGATGTCGTTGTCGGCAACGTGCCGTTCGGAAATTACCGTGTCATTGATGCTGCATACGATGAAGAGAAATTCAAGATTCACGATTATTTTCTCGCAAAATCCGTGGACAAGCTGAAAGCGCGCGGCATCATGGCGGTGGTGACTTCTTCCGGCACGATGGACAAGCTCGATGCATCTGCGCGGCAGTATCTTGCTGCGCGTGCGGATCTGGTCGGTGCTGTTCGTCTGCCGAATACCGCGTTCAAGGCAAATGCCGGTGCGGAGGTCACAACGGATATTCTGATTTTCCGTAAGCGCGAGGAACCTCTGGCACAGGACGCTCCGTTCCCGGAATGGACAGAACTCGGCGAGACTGCAGACGGTCTGCGCGTCAACAGCTATTTTGCGGAGCATCCCGAAATGGTGCTCGGCACGCTGCAAGTGAGCTCCAATCCGTTTTCTTCCGGTGTGGAATGCGTACCGCTGCCGGAAACAGATCTGCGGATACAGCTCGCAGAGGCGCTCGGCAGGCTCTCTGCCGAAATCTCACAGGAACGCAGTACTGTGCCGGTACGCGCAGAGCAGTATGCAGATGACGCGCCGCTGAAAACCTATTTTCTGCGGGACGGCAATCTGTATTTCCGCGATTCTGCACAGAAACCGGCAGAGTTGTCCGAGCTTACAGGCAAAAAGCGCGAGCGCGTGGTTGGCATGATCGGCATTCGTGACGCGGCGCGTGCGGTGATTCAGGCGCAGACGGAGAATTGCTCCGACGAAGAACTGAGAAAACTGCAAGCCCTGCTCACAGAACAATATGACGCATTCTACAAGAAATTCGGGCTAATACACGCAAAAGCAAATGCGCAGGTGTTCCGTGAGGACGACGGCTTTGCGCTGATCTGCTCGCTCGAAAAGACTTATGACATCAAGAAGGGCATTCTCGCGGAGAAAGCGGATATTTTCACAAAGCGCACGATCAACGCCGTGATCGCGGTCGATCATACGGAATCCGCGGAGGACGCGCTGATCATCTCCATGCAGTACCGCGGCAGAATTGATTTCCCGTATATGTCAGAGCTTTGCGGCAAGACAAAAGAGGAACTGATCGCCGATCTGAAACGCAAAATCTATCCCGTTCCTGACCTCGCGCATCCGGAGCATATCACCTATCAGACGGCGGACGAATATCTGTCCGGCAATATCCGCGTCAAGCTCGATGAAGCGCGTGCGGCGGCAGCACAGAATCCGCTGTTTGCAGCGAATATCCCCGCGCTGGAAGCGGTCATGCCCGAGAAGATCCGCGCCGGAGACATTACTGTGCGTCTCGGCGCAACATGGATTCCCGAAAAGTATGTGCGGCAGTTCATGTATGAAATGCTGCAAACGCCGTATTATCTGCAATCGCAGGAATCCGTGCGCAGCAGCCGTGCCCGCTGGCAGCGTGACCGCATCAATGTAGAATTCTTGCCGGAGGTCGGGCTCTGGCATGTGACAAACCCCAGACAGGACCGAAGCATCCGCTCAACGCGCGATTTCGGCACGGACGCGATGACCGCATACGAAATCCTTGACGATGTGCTGAATCTGCGTTCCCCGAAGGTCTACAAGACTGTAGCGGACCCGAATGCCGAGCGCGGCGAAAAGCGCGTGATCGACGGCGAAGCGACATCTTTGGTGCAGAAAAAAGCCGCTGCCTTGCAGCAGGCGTTCACCGAATGGATTTTCCGCGACCCCGAACGTGCCGCAGATCTGGTGGAGCGCTACAATGCGCTGTTCAATTCCACAAGGCCGCGCGAATACGACGGCTCGCACATGGTTTTCCCCGGCATGGCATCGGATATCACGCTGCTGCCGCATCAGAAGAACGCGGTCGCACATGCGCTGTACGGCGGCAATACGCTGTTTGCGCACTGTGTCGGCGCAGGCAAAACCTTTGAAATGATTGCAACGGCAATGGAAGGCAAGCGGCTCGGGCTGCACAAGAAATCGCTGTTTGTGGTGCCGAAACACCTGACGGAGCAGATCGGCGAGGACTTTCTGCGGCTGTATCCTTCCGCGAATATCCTTGTGGCGACAACGCATGACTTTTCGGCATCCCGCAGACGCGAGCTGATGGCGCGCATCGCAACCGGCAACTATGACGCGGTGATCATCAGCCATGAGCAGTTCAGGATGCTGCCGCTCTCTGCGGAGCGTGCAACACGGCAGATGCAGGCGGAGGTCGATGCACTGACAGAATCCATTGACCGCGAACGTGCGGCAAGCGGCGGAAGGAATTTCACCGTAAAAGCAATGGAACGGCAGCGCCGGTCCTTGCAGCAGCAGATCGAAAAGCTGGTGGCAGCAGCAAAGCGCGACGAGCAGAATGTCACCTTTGAACAGCTCGGCATTGACCACATTTTCGTCGATGAAGCGCACGAATTCAAGAATCTCTTTTGTCCGACAAAGCTACAGAATCTCAGCGGTGTCTCGACCTCCGCATCGCAGAAAGCCATGGATCTGTTCCTGAAATGCCGGTATCTGGATGAAGAAACCGGCGGGCGCGGGATCACCCTTGCAACCGGCACACCTCTGAGCAATTCCATAACTGAGCTGCACACCATGATGCGTTACTTGGAATACGATTTCCTGAAAGACCACGGCTTACAGCACTTCGACAATTGGGTTGCGGTTGTCACCCACCCAAAAGGACAACCAAATTACGATTGATTGATTTCCACACTATTCTGCGGAAGTAAGAGGTTTCTGCTGTCTGCGAGGGGCTTGCTGATGAACTTGTAGTAAATGTCAACCTTGCGTGGTGCATTGCGTTCTTCGGGACGGGCGTGAACTACAATAAACTCTATCAGGTCAAGGCACAGCTCACGGGTAAGGCAAGGTGCATCGCTCCACTTCTTCAAACGCTGAATGAATCTCTCAACGTCCTGTTCGTCCTGCTGTTCCTGCGCTCTTGCTTTGCGATACTTCTCTGCCTGTGCCGTAAGCTCCTTCTGCTCGGCAGTATACTTTTCAAGCATTTTTGCACTCAGATCTTCGGGCAGCTTACCGAGCATTCTTTCTTCATAGGTCTTGCTGATGATCGTGTCAAGCTCCGCCAGACGGCTCTCAGCCTGTTTCAGAAGTCGGCTCTCGTCCTCGGTCTGCTGCTTACGCTCATTCGCCTTGATCGCAAGATAACGCTGTCTCTCGCCGTCCTCGTCCTCAATGACACGCTTTGCCCTTGCACGAATGTCCTCAAGCACAAGTCCCTCAATGATACGCTGTAAAATTGAATGCGAGGAGCATACCTCCTTGCCGTGGTTCGCATAAGTGTTGCAGATATAGGTGACGAGCTTATATTTGCCACGCTTTTTTGATTCATGGAACGTGGTATTATTTTTCAGCTTTGCCCCACAGTCGGCACAGTACATCAGACCGCCGAGCGGAAGAATAACTCCGCTTTTTGTGACCTTGCCGTGACTGCACGATTTGTTGACCTCCTGCACCTTATCCCATAACTCCTTGTCCACGATAGGCTCAAAGGCATCTTCAACGACGATCCATTCATCGGAATCCCTGATATATCTTTGATGATTTTTGTAGGAAATAGTGGTGTATTTCTGATTGACAACACAACCCTTGTAAATAGGATTTTCGAGAATATCACGCACCATTGCGGCATTCCACAAGTGGTTGGATATGTAGGGATTCGGCTTGTCCAAACGCTTGTATGTGTAATCGGACGGCGTGATAACTCCCTGAGCATTCAGTGCCTTAGCAATCTGCGGAGAGCTTGCACCCTCGGAACGCATTTTGTACATCATACGGACGTAGGGAGCGTTCGTTTCATCGACTACGGGCAATCTGTCCTCAGTGTCCCCCACAAGATAGCCGAACGGTGCAACAGGAGCGTGATATTTGCCTTGCTTTGCATTGGATACCATTACCGCACGGATTTTTTTGGAAGTGCTGGCGGCGTGCCACTCATTGAAAAGGTTGACGATCGGCATCATATCCATTGCCGTACTGTTGCGGTCAAGCGTATCCACGTTATCGCTCAGGGCAATGAAACGGATATTGAATGAAGGGAATACATAATCCACATACTGCCCGACCTCGATGTAATTACGACCAAAACGTGAAAGGTCTTTTACAAGTATCAGATCAATCTTTCCCGACCTCGCATCGTCAAGAAGTTTCTGGACACCCGGACGGTTGAAGTCAGTACCCGAATAGCCGTCGTCCTCGTATATCTCCACCAAGTTCCAGCCTGTCTGTTTGCTGACATATTCTGTCAGCATTTTTTTCTGATTTTCTATTGAAATGGATTCTCCTGCACGTTCGTCCTCCTGCGATAAACGCACATAGATACCCACGTTGTAATGTGACTGCTTTGTCATGATCTACTCCTTTCTGATACACAAAGCAGCCATGTTCGGTATATTTATCTCAAAGAGCATGAAATACCGAACATGGCAGTAAGGACTTACGCTGTTTCGGTTTCTTCCATTGCTCTCTGAAAAGCATGATCGTGAAGCACCTTGTCAAGATTTTTCTCTCCGACAAAGTGTGCAGTGACAATAAAAGTCTGTCCCTCAATCTCATAAGTTGCTGTATCGGTAGGCTTGTCTTTGTATCGCTCTACCATTTCAGCCATTGTCTCTTTCTTCTGCACTTTTCTCCTTTCCGCCTGCGATTATCTATCTCTACACGCATAGGCTCAATGTTGCAGGGGCGTTACGCCTGCACAGTAATATTATAGCGCGCACCGTCGAGGTTTGTCCATAGGTATTGCGCCCAAAGTTTTTGTATCTGACTTGTGCGCATAGGATATTATATCGAACGGAACGGCTATAATCGTTTTGTTGTCGGAATATATGTTACTCCGAATAGGAATGATCGGTTTCTGAAAAGCTCATCTGCTTGGCGTACTTTTCGGAATAGCTTTCGTCCGTGCTGTTGTCAGCATCGGCAGAACTATCGTCAGCCAGTTCACCGATCTGCTCATAGGTCATACCGCTTACGGTCAGCTTGCTGATGAGCGTATGCTCCGCAGTCACAGCATCGAGAAGTGCCTGTCCCTCAGCACCGCCGTAAAGCTGTGAGAGCTTATCGTAGGTGTAGAGCTTGCTGTCGATGATGACCTTGCGCCTGCGTTCTTGCACTGCCTTGATAGACTTTTCGTAGCTGTCGAGCTTCGCCTGATTCTCGGCAAGCACGGCATCCGTAATGATAACGGCGGACTCGTCAGCGACCTCAGCTTTCGCTTTCTTACTCATTCACATCACCTCACTTCATCTGATATTGCAGGATACTCACATACCCCACGATAATATTATAGCGCGCAATAAAGCCGTTTGTCTACTGGTATTGCGCTCAAACTTTCTGTTTCATTAGAGTTTTGCGTTCGACAGAATGTTATGG